>Ga0315336_1001677_pt1 | contig 39998 bp, 45 predicted proteins | sample ASW5metaG_FD_204512 | JGI IMG/M metagenome (GOLD analysis project Ga0315336, IMG submission 204512) | Ammonia-oxidizing marine archaeal communities from Monterey Bay, California, United States - ASW #5 | ecosystem: Environmental > Aquatic > Marine > Intertidal zone | place: USA: California... | reverse complement strand
CGTCGACGGTGGTTGCTGATTCCCCTGCTCCTGATCCTCCTGTTGGCGCTGGTAAGAGACTGCAGCTGCAACGAGGTCCCGGCACCGGCTCCCGCTCCAGAGCCCGAGCAACCCGCACCCGCCGCGATGGACACCGATGAACCCGTGGCGCCGCCGCTGAAACGAATGGAGCGGATCGAACGTCCGGATTTCGCCGCCAAGCCGCCCAAGTCTCCGCCTTGGCTGACCTCCTTTCGCATGCAGGTGGCCGCTCGCAGCCCGCGTCTGGCGGAGTGTTTCGTGGGCGCGCATCGACCGGGGAGGCTAAAGTGGGTGACATCGGTCGAGGCGACATCGGGCCTGGTGTCCGAGCACTCCCTCGAACCGATGTTGCTCTCGGACGAGCTGAGCCGTCGCGAGCGCGACTGCGTTGTCGAAGTGCTGTCGACTCCGTCCTACAACCTGGAGATCGGGGAGGAGCGCACCACTCCTTCGCGGGTGGGCCTGGTCATCGAGTTTTAGGCCTCAGGGCCTACAATGGGGCATGCCGAACGTGTGCATGCTCGTCGGGTGGCTCTTTTGTGGAATGTGGGCGTGTTCCTTTCCCGAGCCGCCAGAGTCGTCTTCGCCGTCCACGGTTCACCTGTCTTCGCTGTTCGGGGAAGGGGAAGAGCGGCACGACCGAGGGACCGCCCGTATCCGCGTCGTACGCCAGAAATCCGGTGAACGGAAGACCGTCCTCGACGTGCCAGAAGACGCTGTTCTGGATGTAGCGCTCGGCGTCGACGGCGGGGCGGCGATCCTCTCCATTCGGGCCGGCGCCCAGGTGTTGATGGAACAGCGCGTCGAGACCTGGACACAGGTGCGCGTGCCGCTGGCAAACGTCTCTGGCCCCACTGAGCTGGTCTTCGCGGTGAAGCCCGAGCACCCCGGCGCGGTCGGACTCTGGGGCGCGCCCATGGTGAGCGGCGCGAGAGGCAGTCTCCCCAATGTTCTGTTCTACGTGATCGACGGTGGCGGTGCGGATCTGATGAGCGTGTACGGCTACGAGCGGGAGACCACTCCGGAGCTGAAGGAGATCGCCGGCAAGGGTGTGCTGTTTTCGAACGCGCGCACAGCATCCGCCTGGACCAAACCATCGACTGCGAGCTTCATGACCTCGCTGCATCACAGCGTGCTCGGTGGCTATGCGACCGATCAGGACCGAATCCCCGAAGCTGCGGTCACCATGGCCCAGCACTTCCACACTGCCGGCTACCGGACCGCGGTGTTCACCAGCAACCCCTTTGCCGGGAGCATGAGCGGCCTGGAGAGTGGCGTCGATGTCTTCCGGGACCGGGGCGCGCGCCCGAACTCGACGTCGTCCAAGGAGCTGCACGAGGAGTTCTGGGCCTGGAGGACCGATTGGCCGGGCGGACCCTGGTGGGCGCACATCCAGACCACCGACGTGCACGAACCCCACCAACCGGTGCCTCCGTATTCTGGTCGATTCGCGGACAATCGCCGACGCAATGAATTTGAGGGGTGGCTGAAGGAGCTCCACGCCATGAAGCTCGAGCGCGACACCGTGCTCGGCCGATACCAGGCGCGACTGGATGAGATGGGCGTCGACCGCCGCGACTTTTTCCGAACCCAGTGGGATCTGTACGACGAGACCATGACCCACAACGACAGCACCCTGTCGCGACTGGTGTCCGATCTCGAGGAGCGGGGAGAGTTCGAGAACACGGTGCTGATCATCGCCGCTGATCACGGGCATCCAGCGGGTAGTTTCTCCCGTTTTGGGCGTGGAATGCTCGATCCGCAGCCCGACGACTGGGAGGGCGCCCTCGCCGATTCCTATCGAACCCACGTGCCGCTCATCGTGTTGTGGCCGGGTCATTTGCAGGGCGGATTACGGGTCGATCAGCCGGTCTCGATGATCGACGTGTTGCCGACGGTCCTCGATCTGGCGGGTCTGCCGGCTGCGGCAATTCAACAGGGCCGGTCTCTGGTGCCGTTGTTGGAGGGAAAGACGCTCGATCCGCAGCCGCTGGTCATCGAGCAGGTGCAGGCCTACGCGCCCACCGGCGAGATGGTGGGGCACATCGAGCTCATCGACGGCAAGTGGGCGGCTTCACTGGAGGTCATGCCAGAGGATCTTCGGCCCGCTTACTCCCGCATCGAGAGCATGGTCACCGCCGGCGGGTGGCGGGCGGCGCGTCCCCATCGACCGAGCACGCCGCGACTGCTGCTTTACGATCTGGAGTCCGATCCGTTCTGCACCCACAGCGTTCACGCCACCCATCCAGAAGAAGTCGCGCGCTATACGGCCCAGCTCCAGGAACTGTGGCGGTCCCACCAGAAGCTGGCGGCGTCTTTCGAGGCCGGCGGCATCGTCGATCCGGGGGAGGAACAGCTCGAGGCACTGCGGGCTCTCGGGTATCTCCAGTGATCTACGAGAACTCGCGGGTCATCAAGGCATGAGTTCGGCGCGGACAGATGCCAGAAACGCGGCCCGCTCCTCGTCGATGGACCACTCGGCGCCGAGGATGGCTCGCGGCATGCTGGGCGCGGCGTGGAAGGTCATCGCGTAGGACGCGATCCGTAGCAGATGTCGGCGGACGTGAAAGTCTCCGAGCTGTCCGGATGCTTGTCCCGCCTCGATGTAGGCAGTCGCCAGCTGCACGACCCCCTCTGCGTTCTGCCGGACGAGATCGATGATCTCGTCGTCGGGGGCGAAGGCCTCTCGCATCAGGGCGCCCGCATATTCGGGATGTTCGGCCATGAAGTCCCAGAGAAGCGCCGCGCACTGAACGACCAGATCCGCCGGAGCCAGGGTCGATCCGGCGGCGATCGTCGGCGTCATGCGCGTCGCGATCGTCTCCATGATGTGGGCCAGCATCGCGCGAACCAGTTGGTCTTTGCCGTCGGGGAAGTGGTGGAAGATGCTCGCCGCTTTCATGCCCGCGCGAGCCGCAACCCCCCGCATCGACGCGCCCTTGATGCCGTGTCGTGCCACCTCCATGGCCGTCGCTCGGAGCAACCGATCTCGCGTGTTGTCTGCACCCATCGGCGCTGTCTATCACCGCCCTTGCCTGGATCGGTTGTTCGGTGTAGCCTAACGATCGTTAGGGAGGGCAGAAGTATGAGAATCCGCAATGTTGGAAACAAGGTGTTCTACGCGAAATTCCTGGGTCGGTTGGCGGCCCACAACGTCCTCAAGGACTCGCAGAACTTCCTGCCGAAAGCCAACTATGAGGCGAGGTATGGGAGGTTCCCAAGGTACTTCTCGGGGTGGTATCTGTACGTGCCGGCCCGGGATCTGGCGGTCGGCGAGATCGTGAACAAAAAGCTCAACGGCCTCGATCTGGTCGCCTACCGGAACAAGGCGGGCAAGCCGGTGATTCACTCCAACCGGTGCAGGCACATGGACGGCCTGTTCGGACTGAGCGGATCGGTCGTCGACGGCCGCATCAAGTGCGAGTACCACGGCTACGAGTTCGAGGACGGTGTCCCGCAGAGTGGCCCAACGGAGTTCCGGAACGACCCGAAGCGGTGCATTCCCTGCCACCCGGTTCGCGAGGTCAACGGCCTCGTCATGTTCTGGTACGACGCGTCGGCAGACGACGGGGTGGGGGAGCCGACCTGGGAACTCGAGCTGCCCGATGTCACGGGCTTGCCGCGTCGGGCCTTCGCGCGGTCGATCACCCCCACGCACATGGCCCCGCTCCACGAGAACATCGTCGACGATCAGCACTTCGTGAAGCTGCACAAGTCGAACAACTACCGGTCGGATCTCAAGGTCTACACCGAGAAACACCGGTTCCGAACCAAGAACATCATGCGCGTCGACGCCCCGAAGTTCGGCGTATTCGGAGGCCTGCGCGACGCCGGAGACGAGCTCGAGATCAACATGGACACCGACTTCCACGGACTCGGCATCCACATCAACACCGTTCGCATCGGCGGATTCGAGGCCCTGGCCATCCACTGCACCACGCCCATCGAGGACGAGGTGACCGAGTGGACCATCTGCCTGTACATGAAGAAGCGCAGTCTCCCGCGGCGATTCGACATCCCCACCTTCATGAACTGGACCTACCCCTACGCGATGTTCGGGCAGACGTACTTCCTGCACACCCAGGATCGACGGGTGTTTTTCGAGAGCGCCGAGTACCGCTTCTTCGAGGACGCTCCAAAGGGATTCCAGAAGGTCAACGCCTTCCGACGGTGGATTCAGGAGGAGCTGATGGGCGAGGAGCGGCCCATGGGCAAGAACAGCATCCCGACGCGATACGACGCCGCTGCAAAGTGAGCGGGTCGGTTCGGGACCTCACCGGGCAAGTAGTCGTCGTCACTGGCGCCAACAGCGGGCTCGGGTTCGTTTCGGCGCGGGTGTTGGCCAGTGCGGGCGCCGAGGTCGTTCTCGCCGGTCGATCGACGGACGCGCTGAATCGAGCGTCCAGGGCCATAATGGAGAGCGCTCCGAGCGCTTCGCCGTGCGTGCTCCGACTCGACCTCGCGGATCTATCCTCGGTGGCTGGGTTCGTGGAGCGGTTCTCGCAGAGCTTCGATCGCCTCGACGTTCTCTTGAACAATGCCGGCGTGATGGGTGTGCCCCAGGGCCTCACCGCAGATGGCTTCGAGACCCAGCTCGGCGTCAACCACCTCGGACACTTCGCCCTCACCGGTCATCTCCTCCCGTTGCTGGAGCGCACGCCGGGCTCGAGGGTGGTGACGGTGAGTAGCTCGGCCCATCGAGCTGGGGTGTTGGACTTCGACGATCTGCACTTCGCCGACGGTCGGAGGTACACGCCGATGCGCGCCTATGGGCAGTCGAAGCTGGCGAATCTATTGTTCGCCTACGAACTGCAGAGGCGGTTCGACCAGTTCGAGGTGGGCTGCAGGTCGGTGGCTGCCCATCCCGGCGCGGCACAGACCCAGTTGGGCAGGCACATCGAGAAGGGTCGTCTGATGCGCCTGTTCAGCCCGCTCCTCCGTCGCGTGGTGCGGGGACCGGAAGGCGCCGCGCAGTCTCAGCTGCGTGCGTGTGTTGATCCCGAGGTTCGCGGCGGAGAGTACTGGGGACCCGACGGCCTGTTCGGCATGAGCGGCGACCCGGCGCGGGTGACGTCCAGCCGCGCGTCGCTGAGCACATCCGATGCGGCCCGCCTCTGGAAGGTGTCCGAGAGCCTGACAGGCATCCAGTGGCTGTCGCGCCGTTCCGATGGTCCAGGCCTTCAGAGGGAGGTCTCGAGCTGACGGGTGGCCGTCAACAGTGGCGGCCGGCTCGCGTCGTCGAGGGCGCGGGCCGCCCAGAACAGGGGAGGGAGTGCAAAGAGCCACAGCCCGAAGCTCGATGCCGCCAGCGCCGCGATTCCCGCCCAGCCGGCGAACGGAGCCGCGACCATTCCGAGGAGGACCACTGGCGCTGTCCGACCCCAGGTCGCTCCGATCAAATACGGCAGGAAGAGGCCTCCGACATAGACCATGCCGGAGGTCGCCCCGCAGATGAACCCGAGCACAACGGCCTCTCCGCCCATGGTCGACCCGGCTACGGCGGTCACCGCTCCCCCGAATGTGCCGACCCCAGCACCCCACAACGAGCCGAGCACGGCCGCGGTCGCGATCATCACGGAGAGCGGTACCCGCTTGCGAACGGCATCGACCAGAGCGCCAGCGACGCCGCCGAAGACCACCCCGGACACCGCTCCTACGAGGCCCGCCGCGAGGGCGAAGACCGGGTCGAAGATCACGGTGAGTGGGGCCAGAGTTCCCGCTGCAGCGCCGAGGATGGCGAAGTCTCGGGCCCAGCTGCTGACGTTTCCGACCAGGGTTCTGTTTTGCATGAGATCGCTTACCTTCGGGGTGTGCAGAGAGTGTGCAGAAGCTCTGCGAAGCCGACGCAAGCCTCAGCTGTCGCGACCTTCTCGCCGCAGTTCAGCGGCATGTCGGGCGAGGTGGTCGATGAGAGCTTGTGCAGCCGCTGATGGCTCTCGGGCGATGGGGTACCTCGACCAGGGCTCCGCGGTCCAGATCCACCTGGCACATGATCTTCGTCGTTTCGCTGGCCCTGCTGCACCGCGCTCTGGGAGTGGATTCGATCCTCGACGCGATGCAGGTCGGCGCGCTTGTCACCGTCGGGTTCTCCGTGGCGACGGGTCTGCCCGGTCAGGCATTCCTCAAACGCTGGCGTGTCGCAGGCATCGCCTACGGCAGCCAGGCGGCGGTGATTCTCGGCATCTCGATCATCCTGAGTGCGTGGCGATAGCTAAGGGCGCTGCCCCTCGAGCAGGTCCCGGTCTCGGGAGATGAGCGAGCGCATAAAGCTAGTAAATGCCTGGATTCGCGCCGTTCCGCGCAGCTCGCGATGGGTGAGGACCCACACGTGCAGGCCGGGGACCAGGAACGCTCCGACCCGCCTGAGCTTGGCGCTGCCGTCACCCTTCACGCATGGGATCATCGCCAGGCCCAATCCAGCGCTCACGGCGTCGATCATCGTCGCCATGGTGTCCACTCTGAGCGCGATTGTCGCGCCGGGGGCCCGCTGTTCGACGAAGCTGTCGTTGCCGGAGAACGCGAGCCACGGGAACGCTGAATAGGGTGCACTGGCGCCGATTCTCCCGACCAGATCCCGGCTGCCGTAGATGGCGAGGGCGATCCGGGCGTGCTTGTTGCCGATGAGGTGCTCCGGTGCGTTCTGTCCCAGTCGCACGGCGACATCGGCCTCGCGCTTGGTGAGGTTGAGGATGGATGGCGTCGAGGTGAACTCGAGATCGATGTCGGGGTAGCGGCGATGGAACTCTCCGAAGTCGGGGAGCCAGTGCTCGAGCAGGGTCTCGGTGGTCGTCACCCGCAGCCGCCCTTCGAGCTTGGTGTCGAGTCCGGTGATCCGCGCGTCGAGGGCGTTGGTGAGCTTCTCGACCTCTTGGGCCACCTCCACCATCTGGTGCCCCGCGGGCGTGAGTTCCGCTCCGTGCTTCAGCTTCACGAACAGGGACGCACCGGTCTCTTCCTCGAGCGCCCGCAGGCGCCGCGACAGGGTCGTCGGGTTCACCTTCAGTGCCTCGGCGCCGAGGGTGATGGTGCCGTGTCGGGCCACCGCGAGGATGTAGCGCAGGTCTTCCCAGCTCATGGCACACCATAACTGCATTTATGCAGGTATAGGGTGCGAAGTCGGTCATTGTGACTGCAGGAGAGCCACTTTAGTCTGTGGGTACTGGAGGGCACATCATGCTCATCGCCGCTCGCATCCTCACCGGTCTTCTCGCGCTCATCGCCCTGGGTACGGGCCTCAAAGGCTCCTTCTCCGGGCTGGAGGTCGAGGCCACGGCCGTGGTCGACAACACCTTTCGCTACTACGCCGGGGTCTGGGCGGGAGTGGGAGTCGGCCTCGCCTACTGCGTGGCCTACATGCCCCAGGCCACCGATCTGCTGCGCTTCCTGATGCTCGCCATCTTCATCGGCGGCATCGCCAGAGCCATCGGGCTGACCACCTACGAGGTCGTCGAACGCAAGATCTTCGTCGGCATCCTCATCGAGACCATCGTTCCTCTACTCGTCGTCGGCCTCCAGTACGCCGCCACCAACGCTTCCAACTAGGAGTCCCTCATGTTCGCGCTTCTCGCTCTCTTTTCCGTCGTCGCCAATGCCGAGTCCTTCGAGGTCTCCGACTACACCGCGGCCCCGCTCCAGGTGCAGCTCGCCGCCCAACTCGACGCCCCGCCCGCCGAGGTCTTCGATCTGGTCTCCACCGGTCTGTCGGAGTGGATGGATGTGTCTGAGATCACCTGGGACAACGAGGACTCCGCCACCCACGGCCAGATCGACGACGGCAGCAGCCGCTCGTGCGCGCTCGGTGGAAAGAAGGGTCTCACCGAGACGATCCCCTACTGGGAAGACGACCATCTGTACGCCTACCAGATGGATTGGGACAACTCGGACTTCAAGCTGCCGCTTCGCGGCCAGCTGGGCACCTTTGAGGTCAGCCCGGATGGGGATGGCGGGACCGTGCTCGTCTGGAGTCAGTACTTCGAGCGCAAGGTACATCCCATGAGCCCAATGATTCCCGGCTTCATGAGGAAGAAGATGGGCCAGGGGCTCGACACGTTGATCGGCATGACCGGCGGCGAGGTCATCGATCCGGCCGACGCCGAGATAGCCGTCGCGGCGGCGGAGTAGGCAGTGGAAATCGTCGTCGAGACCGAGATCGATGCGCCACCGGGCGCAGTGTGGGAGATAGTCGCGCATCGCTTCGCCCAGATCGCCGAGTGGTCTTCGGATGTCGACTCCTCGCGAATGGCGGAGACCCATGAGCTCGCTGGCATGGTTCCGGCGGCCAGCGCCCCCATCGCGGGGCGCGTGACAAACAGTCGCGTCGTGACTGCAACCGAGGTGCTGACTGCGTTCTCGGAGGAGCGCCGGGCGTTCACGTTCGAGGCGGTGGGGTTGCCGAAGCTCGTTGTGCCGCACATGCAGAGCACGACCACCGTCAGCGATGACCAGAGTGGTGGCACCATTCTGCGAATGCACCTACAGATGCGATTTTCGCTGCTGTTCCGGCCGTTGGGATTCGTGATGAAGCGTCGCATGACGGCGCTGTACGAACGGCTCGGCTCCGACCTGATAGGCGTGATAGGACCCGCCTATGACACTCGAAGAGACGCTGAAGCGGCTGAAAGATCTCGGTGACGAAAAAGTGCGGGCGCGGAACATCCGCGCCGGTGCCGGGGAGAACCAATACGGCGTCAAGATGGGCGATATTCGCAAGCTTGCGAAGCAAATCAAGACGAATCGCGCGCTCGCTTTTGGACTCTGGGAGACCGGGAACACCGATGCCCAGCTCCTGGCGATCCTCCTGGTCAAGCCGAAGATGCTCTCCCGGCAGGAGGTCGATCACTGGGTGCGGACCGCGACCGTGGCCCAGGTTGCCGACTGGCTGAACGCCTACATCGCCAAGAAGCACGCCGACGCCGAGCCTCTACGTCTGGCTTGGATGACGGCCGACGATGTGTGGGCGGCTCGGGCCGGCTGGAGTCTCACAGCTACCCGAGTCGCAAAGGGCGCGGATCTCGATCTCAGCGCGCTCCTCGACCGCATCGAGGCCGAGATGGCCGCCGCCTCATCCGCCGTGCAGTGGACGATGAACATGGCCCTCGCCGAGATCGGCATCGCCTCGCCGGACCACCGCAATCGGGCCCTCGCCATTGGCGAGTCGCTGGGCGTCTATCGGGACTACCCCGTCTCCAAGGGGTGCACCTCGCCCTTCGCGCCAATCTGGATTGCCGAGATCGTCCGCCGGAGGGGCTGATCAGGCCGTGATGGCTTCGTACACCGTGCGGCCGAGCATGAAGAACACGATGGCATACGACGGACCGGTGACCATGAACACCCGCTTGGACTGGGTATTCGACAGGCTCTGACCGAGTAGGGCGGGGTAGATCGCCCGCAATGCGATGTAGGCGACGCCCAACCACGCGGCCTGGCTGGGGGAGACGACGACCGCATACAGCCACATCGAACCGAGGAAGGGCACCATCTGCTCCTGCGTGTTGATGACCGCGCGATCCGCGGCCAACATGCGTTCATCCTGGCCGAAGTAGCGGTCGAACACCTCGCCCCTGGCCGCATACTCCGCTTGCAGCTTGTATTTCCTCCGGCTCTGCAGCCCGATGAGCAGGGCATACCAGAGGCCGAAGTACAGCGCGGTGACGAGGATTGGACCTTGGTATTGGACGAGTTCGACGGCGTGGCTCATGGTCCTGTTGTATCGGCGCCTTGGTCGGGCGCCTTGGTCTATTGCCGCATAATAGTCATGCGGTACTGGAGGGTAGATGCCGTCTCGTCTCGAAGATCTCGAGCTGCTCGTCGCGGTGATCGAGCACGGAAACTTCTCCGCGGCGGCATCCCATCTGGGGACTACCCAACCCAGGGTGAGTCGCGCGATCGCCCGTTTAGAAAGCGGTTTGGGTCTGGTGCTCGTGCGGCGCTCTCCACGTTCGGTCTCTCCGACTTCGGAGGGTCGCCGTCTGGCCGAACATGCGCGCGGGTTGTTGAACGATCTGAGTGCCGTAGAAGCCGACCTTCGCGGGGACGACGAGATGACGGGCCCGCTCGCGATCAACACGCCTCCGGCCCTGGGCCGCCGGCTGCTGGCGCGGTCGATTGCGGCCTTCTGTCTGCAGAATCCAGCCGTTCGCCTGGACTGGTCGCTCGGGGCGCGCCGGGTTGATCTGATCGCTGAAGGCGTCGACGTTGCGGTGCGGTTTGGGCCCCTCGCTCCGACCTGGCAGCGGGTCAAACGCCTCCTGGTGGGCGGCTACCATGTCTATGCGGCCCCTGGAGTGGCCGACGGTTCCAACGTGCCCGGGGAACTGAGCGCCCTTCCGTGTCTGGGCTTGCATGTCACCCACCGTCGGGATCGGTGGCCGTTCTCGAAGGACGGGGAGGTGTATTGGGTGGACGTCGAACCCAGGCACTGGGCCGACGACGTCGATGTGTTGATCGGCCTGACGACGGGCGGCCTGGGGGTCACGCTGCTGCCCGACTTCATGGTGGCCGACGAAGTCGCCCGCGGTGAGCTGGTCCGGCTGACTGAGCCGGGCGAGGTGATGTCGGCAGAGGTGTTCGTCAACCTCGGTTATCAGCGGCCGACCGCCCGGGCGCGGGCGTTGGTCGACCACCTTGTGGAAACGGTCTCCGTCTCCTGGTGACCGTCAGGCCTGTCCTCACGTCACCCGCTCCCGAACAGTGCGACGATCTCAGTCAGCTCTTTGTCGGTGGCCATCTGACGGGGCGTCTTGCCCCATTTGTCAGGCCGATCCGGATCGAGGCCCAGCGCCACCTGCCACTCCACGAAGGCCACGATCTCCGACCAACCTTCCTTTTCCCGTTCGTGTGGGTAGGTGTAGTTGATGGTCCACTGCAGAACCCCTCGACCATCGGCGTCTCGGATGCGCGGATCGGCTCCATGCTTGACACAACGCTTCGCCAGTTCAAAGTCCTTCGGCATCGCCGAATGCAGCAACAACGAGCTGGCGAAGTCCGGTCCGACCCTGGTGACCCTACTGACGGATCGGCCCCGTGGAGCGTCTGGATGACCCATCCAGCGGGGACGACCACCGCCAGGAAGCCGTAGAAGTAGAAGACGGAAGACAGCACGTAGCCGAGCGCCACCGACACGGTGAGCATCTGACGACCGGTGGTGCCGAGCACGAAGCAGACGGCGCTGTACCCGAGGACCACGAGCAGGGCCAGGACGGCGGGAGAGGCGAACAGAATCACGCGCAGCATGGGCCACGATACCGCCCTCACAGCAACGCGACGGCGGGTCAGCGTTCCCGGTGGATTGCCGCGAGCCAGTCTGCGTCGGAGGAACTCGGGGACCAGCCCCTGCCGAACACGCCTTGCTGGTAGTCTCGGTGGGCGTCCTGGATCTCTGACTGCGTGTTCATCACCATCGATCCGCTCATGGCCACTGGCTCACGGAGTGGTGCGCCGGTCATCAGGAATACGTCGGTGTCGGGCTCGAGCGCGGTGAGCTGGAGGCCAGGCGCCCAAGGCTCCGGCCCCTCGGCCCGTTCGAACGTGAGCAGGGAGCCCGCGTCCGCCCTCTGCTTCCCGACCGAGACCGCGCCCTGCCTCACGAAGGCGATGGCAGTGTGTCCCGGGGGCACCCCCTCCCAGCGGAAGACCGACGGCTGCGTCCACTCCAGGCGAACCACTCCCAGGGGGCTGCGCGTGCGGACCGGAGAGACGATTCCCCCACACGACCCGGCGAGCACCGTCACCGTCACCCCGTCCAAGTCTCCCTTCGGCAGGGGTGCCTTGCTCACCGTGCCCCCGCCAACTTCGGCGGTGCCGAGCAGCTGGATCTCGGGCGCGTCCCACTTGTGCGCCCGGGGCAGGTTCACCCAGAGCTGGTAGAGCTCCTGCCGAGGCGCCTCGGTGGCCCACATCTCCTCGTGGAGAACCCCGCGGCCTGCGGTGAGCCATTGCACCGAGCCCGCTCGGTAGACCATCTTCATCCCCTCGGAGTCCCGGTGGCGCATCCCACCCTCGAGCACGAAGGTCACGGTCTCGAAGCCGCGGTGGGGATGGGCGGGGAACCCCTCGGGGAGGACCAGGGCGGAGAGAGGACGCAGGGGGTCCCAGCGGGAAAAGGTATGGCGGTGATGCACGAGCATCAGGAACGGATCGCTGGCCGCCACAGGGAGGGACATCGGGGTCACCCTTCCGCCAAACCGCGCCTCCATGCCCCGGGCGAGGCCTTTCAGGCCGACGGTCTCAGCCGCCCAACACGAGATCCCTCCTGCGACGGGCCAGACGGGCAAGCGCGCATGGCGGGCGACCTGTGCGATGGGACGCGGAATGGAACTCGGCAAATACCCCCCCTGTCCCTATTACCGCCTCCAGTGCGGTGGCGCGCTCGCGGCCACCATCAGCCAGCGACATGCGCGAAGTCACGAGTGGCCGAGGCGTCCGGAACCGTCAGTTTGAGCCAGGAGATGCGTCCCCCACGTGCCGTCACTCCCGCCGAGCTCCAGCGCACGCTTGAGACTTGCGCCGACATCGGCGACCTGAATGTGTGGCATCCATTGGAGTGGGAGGTCGGCATATTCGTTGCTTTGCGCGCCCAGGCCGATGATCGGTATGCCCAGGTTGTTCATCAGATCCTCGCGCCAGAGCGGACGCTCACCGGTAGTGAGCACGCGCGAGTAGAAGCGCAGCTCACGTTCGTGCTCGGGAACGGCGCTGTCGGCGCTGTGGACACTCATGTGGGGTCTGTGTCGAGTCCGATCGGGCAGGAGACGCCGGTTCCGCCGATGCCACAGTACCCACCGGGATTTTTCGCCAGATATTGTTGGTGATAGTAGTTGCGGACCAGGTTCAAAGCCGACTATTGGATGAAGTGTCCGAGGGTTTCGTGGAAGTGCCCAAAGCCGTAGAGGTTGCGACGCGAGGCCGCGCCTCCTCATCAGCGCGGCCGTTCGAAGCTCCGGCGCTGCTCAATGAGGGCATCGCCGACAAAAGACATCAGCGCCGCTATGCGGGCTGTTCGTCGCAGGTCCGGGTGGGTGAGCAGCCAGAGCGACATGCCAAAGTCGAAGGCCTCGCTCAGCCGATACAGCCGTGGATCGAGGTCGGCCGTGCGACAGAGCTGAAAGCCGACACCCAGGCCGGCGGCGACAAGCTCTCGTGAGGCGAGTCCGCTGTCGATTCTCGCCCGGCAGCGCTCCGCGGGGATGTTCGCGTCGATCCATCGCTCCGGTGGGATTCCGCTCCAGCGATGGTCCCAGCGGATCCAGTCAAGGCCCTCCAGACCCACCCTCTCCAGCCGCTCGAAGTGAGCGTTGGAGCCGTAGACAGCCAGAGCCGCCTTCGCGACCCGACGCCCGAAGAGGTGCTCTGGAGCTGTTGCTGACAGACGGACGATCACGTCGGCTTCTTGACGCCCGAGGTTCACCAGCTCGCTGGAGACCGTGAGCTGCACTTCGATGTCTGGATAGCGGAGCCCAAACTCGGCGAGAGGTGGCGTGAGCGGCTCGACCAGGAAGTCCCCGACCGAGACGCGAATCGTGCCGGCGAACTGAATGTCGCGGCCCACGAGTCTGCGTCCCAGCGTGTCGAAGCGGGCGGCGATTGCTTCGGCGTGCTCAAGCATCTCGCGGCCGGCTTCGGTGAGAACCAGGCCCCGCGACCGGCGCTCAAAAAGCGCAGCGCCTGCATCCGTCTCCAGCTGCTTCAGGCGTCGCGATACGGTGGACTGGTTGATGCCCAGCCGATCGGCTGCATCTGTGGTCGTCCCGGCCTGCGCCATCGCGAGAAACACGCGAACATCATCCCAATTCATCTATGCATAATAGCATAGGTCTGGGCCATAATTGCCCTTTGTCCTATGCGGTTGCGCATTTTAGATCGTCATGGAAGGTTCACCGACGAACCTGTGAGGTCTGTATGAACAAGAAACTGGTCGTTTCGGTGGCTTTGGGCGGGGGATTGGTGATGGCCCTCCTTGGGGCAACCCTCTTCGATGCAGGGCGTATTCCCATGGCGCAGGCCTCTAGGGTCGGCGATGCTCAGATCGCCGGGATCAACGCTGGCGGATCCATGGCCTGGGTCATCGCGACTGAGACCGGGGTTGTGCTCGTAGACGCTGGTTGGGATTCACATGCCGTCGCCCTCAAGGAAGAGATTGGAGACCGACAGGTGCACGCGATTCTGGTCACGCACGGTCACTTTGACCACACGGCTGCGGTCCGCGCGTTCCCGAACACGCCGGTCATCGTCGGTCCTGGAGAGTCCGCGTTGGTCAAGGGGGAGGCGGCCGAGCTCGGGTGGATGGCCGCGATGTCGGGCGTCATGGCGCCGGATCCGTTCAGCCCTGCCGCGCTGCGGGAATTCCACGATGGTGAACTGCTCGAGATAGATGGGGTGTCGATTCGCGCGCTGCATACGCCGGGGCACACCATTGGCTCGGCCATGTACATCTATGACGACGTCTTGTTCACCGGTGACGCTATCGTTGGCCGAGGAGACAAGGTCAACGAGATCCCGAAGGGGACATATACCGACTACGGCATCGTTCGCGACAGCGTTCAGAAGGTGATGGAGTTCCCTTTCGAGCGAGTCGCGGACGGACACGTAGGCCTGCACGAAAACGCTCGTTCCCAGGTTCAGGCATTCCTGAACGCTGACGGATGAGCCCCATGAAAATTGCGTTTTCCTTACCTTATACGCGGCTCCCGCTTGGGCGACTGACTTCGACGTTGCCGGAGCGGATCCCCGAATATCGTACTGAGAGACCCTGGGCTGCCTGCGGCCACGGCGGCCCCAGTACTGGCCGGCGCTGTGAAGGTGGGGTTGAATCCGCTCGTGCTGGCGGATGGTCAATGGCAGCTCACGAACCGCTTCCAGTACCACTTGTTTCGCGCCGATGACGAGGTCATCGATCTCCGAGGACCAGAGGTCCCCGACGCGACAGGAAGACATGTCCTCGAGCAGAAGCAGGAAGTCTCCAGTTTCGGGATCGAGCTCCGCGGCGTAACAGCGCGGCACGGGGACACCCGTCTTGTCCCCGAGGTCGCGGTAGAAGTGGACTTCTCTAGTGTAGGCGCCCAGCGCTCGCTGCACTGCCCGGACCTCCTCGTGAGGAGAAGGCAGCTTGAGGATCAGCGTGCTCGGGGCATCGCCAGCCTCTCCCTCAAACGCCAGGGTCAGTCGTGACACCTCGCTCGTCTGGCCCTGCTCTCCAATCGGCTCCGCCTGGACGTCGGAGACCCGTGCAGCGCCCAGTTCCCCCGCGGCTCGGAGCGTGTCGGTGGCCCACTCGGGGGTGAGACCGCGAAGGGAGGTTGGGAATCGAGTGTGGTTCATCATGTCGCTCCGGTGAGAGTGCTATTCCTGCTTGGTGAGGCGATAGACGCGGGAGGCTGTTCGGTGGAAGAGCGCTTCGCGGTCGTCGGCCGGCCGATCCGAGGTGAGCTTGTCGAAGGCGTGGAAGAGCGTGATCCACGACACCGAGACCTTGTCGATGGGGAAGTTCGACGCGAACATGCAGCGATCAGCGCCGAAGGTGTCGATGAGGAAGCTGACGTAGGGGTGGAGCGCCGCGGCGAGCTCGGTCGTATCCGGCACCGCCCTCGTATGAAACCCGTAGCCGATCACTGGCATGGTGAGTCCGCTGATCTTGACCGTGACATTGGGCTGCTCGGCCAGGCTCTGGAGGTTCCGGCGCCACGCCTGATCGGTCGCGTTGCGCCCGTCTTCGGTGGTTCCCAAGCCTCCAAACGGTCCCGCGATGGCTACTGGCGTTCCCGCGTGGCTGAGTACGATGGGAGTCTGTGGAAAGTCAGCCGCCAAGCGTGTAATCGCCGGAATTTGGTGACTGTACACCGTGGCCTCGAAAGACAGCTCCCGCTCGGCCAAGGCCTCGAAACCCCGACGCCACGCGATCGTGTCGATGAGGTTCGCGGATGGATGGCCGTCGAGAATGCCGCGGTGGGGGGTGATTCGTGAGGGTGTTTCGGATGCCTCGAACCCGTGGGCTGGCGTCGAGGTGGGCCTGGAGCACCTCGCGCACGCCGGCGCCCAGGGCCAGGTCTGCGGCGGCGATGATGGCGACAAGCCGCGGCTCGGCGAGACTCTCGAGCCAGCGGGTCTCATTTACCGGACCCAGCGGGCCCGCATCCATCCAGTTGGCCTCGACATGGACGAAGCCAGTGGCGCGCGCATCAGCGAAGTATTGAGCCGGTCCGTGGTCCACCAGCAGGTGGTCTGGCTTTCCAAAGAACTCGACGGCGTCCCCCGGAAACACGCGCTGAGCCTCCCAGCGAGTCTCACTGGCGGAGTCGGGTCATCCGTCGCTTGACCTTCACGCTGTGTGCGAGCGAGGAGTATTTGGCGTCATCCGGTGCTCCAGCGAGCGTGGAAGCGCTGACGCAGCACGCCCTACTGGTGTGGCGCCCGCCCGGGGCAAACCAGCCCTCGCTGACTCCTTCAGGAGAAGCTCCTATTCCAGTTCGCCCGGCAATATGGTCGCCGGAGATTCACCTGCTGCGCTGGATGGCGGTCCTCGGCCAGGGCATCGCATGGATTCCGGACGGTGACGTTGTGGACTCTCCCGGAATGAAGCCGCTGAAGCGCGTGCTGCCTCACGTCTCGGGGGAAACGGTGCTGCGAGCCAGCGGCCCCCAGAGATTCAGTCCGGTGGTGAACAAGCTGTTGGAGGCGTTCGAGGTCGCCATTGGAGCCGAACCATGAGCACCGGTACGTTCAGCCAGGGAGAAACCAGACCTCGGGACCCAGCGAACAGAGTTTCCCTTTTCCACTTAGTTCTGTTCACCAACCCCAATCGGACAGCTCACCCCCGTCCCACCAATTCCGTATCCATTTGGATTCTTCGCCAGATACTGCTGGTGATAGTAATTCCAAGCCAGGTTCAAGCTTGAGAATTGGCGAAAGTGCACAAGGATTCCGTAGAAGTACACAAAGGAGCGCGTCCGCTATTCGGCTTCCATCGATAGTTGAGCAATGCGGGACATGAGCGCCATCACCTTCTCCTCCCTCGATGCCTGGTTGCCGGCGCGCGGGAGTTGACCGAGCGCGGCCTCTTTGTATCGAGGGTTGGAAATGAACTCGGCGACCGCCTGAGCCGTCCATTCTCGCAGCTCGCTGGGGGTTGTCCTGACTCGCGCTTCCAATTCGGGACAGCTATCGAGCAGGGCGACGATGTCTTCGAGATCGTTGCTCATCAGCGGATCCCGTTTGCCGCGGTCATGCCATGCCTCCAGCTTGCACGCCAATAGGTGTTCAGGTGTGGGGACGAGGATCTGGCGACCTGTCACAAGCATGCGAGGCTGCGCGTTCGCCACAGTGCTCGGATACCAACGACCTGCGAACCCAAGAACAGACGGATCCTCCGACATGAGGTCGACGAGAGCGCCACCGGGGCTGCGGTATCTGCAGATCGGACCGCTCGGGTCGGGCGCCCAGCCTCTGGTCCGAAGTTGTTCTTCCAGCTGCCACCACGCTGCGCGCGACAGCACCTGCTGGACGATACAGTCGACGTCCTTGGTGGGGCGGAGGTGAGACCGCCCAAAGGCGTCAAGAAATAGCCCGACGATCGATCCTCCAAGGAACACCGGCGCCGGGTCGAGCCACCCGAGTTCGCCTGCGACCTGGTCGACGATTCGTTCGATATCGCTCACGCCGGGACTTCCAACGTCGCGCGTAGCCATCTCTCTGCCAGGACGCGTTCGCGGGCTCGCCCAACACGAAAGACGTCGATGACCGACATCAATTCGTGGAAGCCTGGATTCGCGAGGGCGGTCGTGGGAACCGACCGATGCAATGGTGAGAGAGACGTACCGAATCCTGTGCCGGCCTCGCAGGGCCATACAAGCGGGTTGTCGATAGCGACATCGTCGCCGACCTGTGCCGTGACCACGCCACGAGCCGGGGCGCCCAACTGAGGAGGGTAGACATAGCGAACCCCGTGGATCAGGAACTCACTCATTGCGAGTAGTTGTGGGCGACCGCCGCGGAGCAGTGAGGACGCGTGGAGCTGTCGCAGGGCGCGATGCACGTTGGACTGTGAGATGCCCAGAGCATGGGAGACTTGCGACTGTGTGACGCGCTCTTTGGAACCGGCAGCGAGCCAGGCCAGCACTGTAATGTCGATCGGCTTGAGCATATCTCGTATCCGAAATCTGGATAGTGGATACTTAATCCTAGCATGACAGGTGGCCACACCCAAGAACGCGAGCTCACCTACTCAGATGATTCGACGCCAACTCCAATCGGGCAGGAGACCCCTGTTCCTCCGATTCCGCAGTATCCCGCGGGATTCTTCGCCAGGTACTGTTGGTGGTAGTCCTCGGCAAAGTAGAAAGCCGGAGCATCGAGGACCTCCGTCGTGATCGAGCCGTAGCCGGCATCGGACAGCTCCCTCTGGAAGGCGAGCTTCGATGCCTCAGCCTCGTCGCGTTGGCCCGGGTAGACGTAGATGCCGGAGCGGTACTGGGTGCCCTTGTCGTTGCCCTGTCGCATGCCCTGTGTGGGGTCGTGGTTCTCCCAGAACACCTTCAGGATCGCGCCAAAACTCGTCTTCGACGGATCGAAGACCACGCGGACGACCTCATTTTGTCCTGTCTTTCCGGAGCAGACCTCCTCGTATGTCGGGTTTGTCGTAAATCCCGCTGCATAGCCAACCGCGGTCGAAACGACGCCTTCGGCCTGCCAGAACTTCTTCTCCACACCCCAGAAACAACCGGCGCCGACCATGGCCATGGCCATGCCCTCGAAGGCTGCATCCATTGGGGCGTCGAGCACGAAATGGCGCTCGGCCACCGGCATCTTGGCGTCGCGGCCAGGCAGCGCCTTGTCGGCGGCGACCATCGAGGTCTTGTCGTTCCAGAACAGCATGGCAATCCTCCAGAAGCGGAATTAGTCCATCGGACCCCGGAGGGTCCAGCGATGGCGATAATCGATGAAGTAAGCACCCAGATCAAGGACGCAATGCGCGCCAAGGACAAGGTGCGGCTCCTGGCACTGCGCAGCATCCGCGCGGCCTTTATCGAGGCGCTCAAGTCCGATGGCGCAGAGACGCTTTCCGACGAAAAAGCACTTCCAATCTTGCGCAAACTCGCGAAGATGCGACAGGAGAGCATCGAGCTCTACAAGAAGGGTGGGCGCGATGATCTCGTCGCCGGTGAGACCGCCGAGCTCGCCTTCATCGACGCCTTCCTGCCCAGCCTGGCCGACGAGGCGACCACGACGAAGTGGGTCGAAGAGGCCATTGCAGCGACCGGTGCTTCGGGCGCGCGCGAGATGGGCAAGGTGATGGGCCATGTGATGAAGAACCACAAGGCCGACGTCGACGGCAAGCTCGTCAAGAACGTGGCCCTCAAGCTGCTCAACAGCTGAACTGTCATGGCGGTCATTGGACTTCGTCCGGGGCGTCGCCCGATGTTTCCTCCGGCGAGTCGGATCGTCCCGGACACCACTGGACTGGTCGCGCTGGGCGGAGACCTCGGCGCTGAAGTCCTGATCGAGGCGTATCGCAAGGGCATCTTTCCGTGGGAGGGGCGCCAGCCGATCCCCTGGTTTTCGCCAGATCCGCGCATGATCCTGGTGCCCAGGGCGTTTCAGGCGTCGAAGTCCCTCGAGAAGCTCGACCGGCAACAGAAGTTCATAGTCACCTTCGACAGGGACTTTCCGGCGGTGATCTCGGGCTGTGCCAACACGAGGCGGCCGCGGGAGGAGGGCACGTGGATCTCCCCAGAGGTGACCAAGGCCTACACCAGGCTGTGGCACATGGGTGTGGCGCACAGCGTCGAGGTCTGGCAGGGCGATGACCTGGTCGGAGGTCTCTACGGATTGGCGATGGGACGCGCCTTCTTCGGCGAATCGATGTTCTACCGAGAGCGCGACGCTTCGAAGTTGGCCTTGATGCACCTGTGCAAGAAGCTGCACTGGGGTGGATACCACTTCATCGACTGTCAGCAGGAGACGCAGCATCTCCGCAACCTCGGGGCCGTCGCCATTCCCCGCCTTCGCTACCTGCGCCTGCTCAATGAAGCGCTGGAGTGCGAAGACCAGTGGGCCAACGCCTTTTAGGCAGTGATCAGCGAGACCAATGCCTCCAGAGACTCGTCGGCGGCCTTGGTGACCCGATGGCGACATCCATGGAGGTCTGCGCCACCTTCATGTCGATGACGCCGCTCTCTATGGCGCCCACCGAGATGCGTTCTGCGGCCCCTTCCATCGAAGCGGATGAACCTCTCATGAGGTTCGCTGCCGACTGGAACATCGAAGGGGGGCCGCCGATCTGCATGTCCGCTCTTCGGACCTTTACGCGATCGGTTTAGGTCGCAGCGACGATCTCTCGAACGCCCGCCTCGATGCCGCGGCAGGAGAAGCCCAGATCGCGCTTGGCGGCGGTGTCGTCGTAGTCGATCCACAGCGGCACCGGCAGGGGAATCAAGGTGGGCCCGCCCCCGACGATGGACTTCCATGTCTGAAGGACCTGGTACGGAGAAACTCGGGTACCGGTGACGTTGTACGATCGGCCGACGCTCTGGTCGTTTTCGAGGGCACCGCGGATGGCGATCGCCACGTCCCCGGCGTGCACATGGGGTGCCCGGAACGTGGGGGCAATGCGAATGGATCCGCGCATCGCCTTCGCATACCGCTCTGTGAGTCCGCCGTCGCGAGAGCCGTAGATCGGACCCGGTCGCAGCGCCGTGGTGCGGATGTTCAGCTCCTTGGCGAGTTCCCAGACCCTGCGTTCACCCATGGCTTTGGACTTGCTATAGCGCTTGTCGGTGGTCAGGTCGTTCCACGCCCACTTCGCACCGGCCAGGATGGATGCGGTGTCGTCTTCGCTGTTGATGTGGCGGATTCGCGGGTTGTAGACGGCGACAGTCGACACGTGAATCAACCGGTCGACGCCGGCCTCGGCGGTCGCGTACGCAACGTTCTCGGCGCCGAGCTTGTTCGCCTTTACGAAATCGTCCCACGTCGAACCTTTGCGGGTCGCGAGTGCCGCGTTCGAGACGACTGCGTCTGCTCCCTCGAAGGCCGCCGTGAGTGACGCTCGATTCGCGAGGTCGGCGGCGACCATCTCGGCACCGAGGTCGGTCAGCCACTGTCCCTTGGACGGGGTGCGGACGGCGCCGCGAACGCGGGCTCCGGCGTCGAGGAGAGCGCGGGTGATGTGGGAACCCAGGAAGCCGGTGGCTCCGGTGACAACGATGGTCTTTCCGACGATGGACATGAGATCTTCCGTTACTTTAAACGAACGTTTAGTAACGGGTGGTCACGCTCCTTACAACCATCGGTAATCGCCGGTAATCAAACGCCCTGAGAGAAGAGGAAGTCGAAGCACTCCGGCTCGAATTCCTCGCGTCCGCGGGCGATGATTCGCGCCTCCTGATCGGCGGAGAGCTGCGCGCGGTTCTTGCCGACGCCGCCCTCTCGAAAGAACCGATGCCCGTCGGCCCAGCTGCGCTTTGCGTTGATGAACAGCTTCGCGCGCTCGTTCTCTTGCATGTAGGTGAAGTCCACCAGGGGCAAGGCGCGGTCTATGTCCTCGTCGGTCAGCTCCCAACCCGCAAAATCGACGATCTTGCGGGTCTCGACAGCGAGTTGCGCTTTGAGGTCCTCGAAGCGCAGCCAGAGCAGGTCTGGGTCGGCGCGATGAGGCCAGAACGAACGCCCGAACTTGAAGACGTAGCCGAACTCGAGCCACGTCTCGAAGTACTCGTCGAAGTCGCCGCTGAAGTTCGGTGGGCGATTATCCGGCTTGAGCCCCTGGATGTGGCGGAACATGGAGTAGGGTAGATCTCGTGGATCCCTGGAGATGGTGATGACCTTGGCTCCGGAGCCGGCGAGGCGGGGAATCTCGTTCCAGAGCACGTGCATCTTGAAGATCCGCGGGTCCTCCAGGGCCTCGAGCTGCGCCAAGCGGGTGGGCGTGTCGTACGGGTCACCGGTCTTGATCTTCATCGGGAGCTCGAGCCACGGGGCGGCTGCGCGCAGGCCCACTCCGCCGAAGTCCGGGTCACGACCGCGGGTCTTCAGGTGGTGGAGAAGGGTCAGAAGCCAGGTCTGACCGGACTTGGCCGCTGTCGCGCAGAAGATGTCGTTAGCTCGAGTCGTCGGCTCGAAGGCTTCGAGCAACTCGCCGTTGCACATTCGGGTCGTCGGGAACTTCACCAGCTGAAGTTGGTGTGACAGTCCTCGCAGTCACCGCGGCCAAAGGAGTGAGCGGAGACGTTCTTCGGGGCGCGGGCCGCGTCGGCGGCGTGGCAGTCCCAGCAGGCTCCGGTCATTCCGACCCAGCGCTGCCCGCTGTGGCAGTCGATACAAGAGGCGAGGAAGTGGGCTCCCTGGAGGGGATGTCCGGTCTGATCGTGGTCGAACCGTACCAATCGCCACCGATCCGGCTGGTGACAGGTGTCGCACTTCTGGGTGAGCTGGCCCGCGTGGGGGTCTTCGTGGCAGGAAGCACAGCGCTCCTGCGGAGCCGCGCCGTCTGCGGTGTGACAGTCGCGGCAGGGGATGGCGCGATGGCGTCTCTCGAGGTCAAACCCACTCTCTCGGTGGTCGTAGGTGTGCTGGGTGTGGGCGTCTACGAAGGAGGTGTGGCTGTCTGTATGACAGGTTTCGCACTGCTGCCCGATGTCGCCGTGACGGGGCGTGTGGCAGGTGTTGCAGGTGGCCGACGTGTTCAACAGCGACAGGCTGCGCGCGTGCGTTCCCTCGTGGCAGTCCTCGCACTTCGCGCTGGAGTGCGGGCCGTCGGCGACGAAGCCAGTGACGGAGTGGTCGAAGTTCGCGACCGGTTTGAAGCCGGCATCGGTGTGGCAGGTCTCGCACTCCATGCCGAGCGTTCCGCGGTGTTTGTCGACGTGGCAGCCGGCACATTCTCCAGGGAGACCCTTGAGCTTGCCCTTGGTGTGGCAGCTTCCGCATTCGACGTCGACGTGTTTTCCGTTCAGGGCGAAGGAGGTGTCGGCGTGGCGCTTCACGTCGAACGTCGTCGGGCTCCAGACCTCGGTGGTGTGGCAGCTCTCGCAGGTGTTGTCGACGACCCCTTCGTGGGGATCGGCGTGGCAGTCGACGCAGGCCGCATCGGAGACGTGGGGTGGGTCGGCGCCGTCCCCCCCGTCGTCTTGCGCGACGATGGCGGGTGCGAACAGGGTGAGGCCGACCACCGTGAAGATAGCCGCGCACAGCACGAGGAGTTGGCGGAGGTCTCTCACCAGATCTTCTCCGCGAGTGCGCCGACTTGAATCATGACCCGGATCTCGGAGTCGGCCAGGTTCTTCTCGAGATCAACGCCGGTAAACCACTGTTTTCCGCTGTAGAACCCCCGCACGAAAGCGATGTTCTGGGCTTGGAGCACAAACGGCTGGAGGTCCGCGCTGGAGGTCTGGGGATCGGCGAGATCCATGCGACGGGACGACACTGGAGCGGCGGTGCGCTCGAAGAAACTGGCGCCGGCGCGCGCGTCGAATCCGCGGTTGCGGTAGCCGAGGGCGGTAGACCAGAACAAGTGGTCGACGAGCCCCGCCTCTTCGGTCACCGGACTGTTGGCGATGTTGTCTACGATGCCCTTGGCGCGAGCGTATAGCCCATCGAGACCGAGCTCGTTGGCGTCGAGCTGGAGCGTATAGCGTTGCTCCTGCCACGATGGGCGCAGACGATAGCGGAACTTCGCCCTGACCCATCCCAACTCGCCGGGCGCGAAGTTGGCGCTCACCCGGTTGTCGGTCCAGTTGGGGTCGATGATCTCGGTGCGGTTGCCCTGGGGAATGACGCCCACCGTCTGGTGGTGGAGGTCGTAGTCGAGCTGCACGTGATCGGAGAGATCCCAGTCGGCGAAGGCGATGCCGCTCCAGAGCCCGAATGCGGAGGTGGAGCTCAGGTCGGTCCAGGTCGGTCCGAAGCTGTAAGAGGCCTGCTCGGCGAAGTTCAGGCGCGCGCCGAGGACCAGATCGTCGTTGGGGAGACCGACGACGCTCACGGATCCGTTCGAGGCGCCGAAGTCAGTGGTCAGCTCCTCGCCAGTGTTCTCCGGCAGCACCAGCTGGTCCTTCGCGTACACAGCCTGGGCGCTGATCTGGAGGTTGTCCCGGTAGCGGTGGAACGACGCTCCCGCTGCCGGAAGGATGGTTCCAAGCGGGAGATTTCGCAGCGAAGTGGTGAACCCTCGCCGACCTCCGAAGAGGGTGACCGCCATGCGGCGATCGAAGGCGTATTTGGAGAAGACGCCGTCGACTGGCAACAAGATCACGGAGTCGGCCATGAACCGTCCGCCACCGATCGTCCAGCGGTCTTCAATGGCCTCGTACTGCACATAGGTCTTGTAGAGGAGCCGCAGATTTCGGTTCTGGAGATCGCCGCCGATGGGCTCGCGACCGCGGTAGTCGACCTCCGCCTTGAGCCGATCGTCCATCTCGTAGAGGCGCGTGCGGATGCGCATGCCCAGCTCATTGGCCGACAGGGTCTCGTCGGGCCCGGACTCGCGCTCCGTCGATTTCGAGCTCGCGTGGAAGCCGTCGATAGCCACCATGCCGTCGAAGGATCCGGCCTGAGCGGTGGCCCCGAGCATTGCGAGAACTGCGATCACTCGCCCTTCTCCTGTACGCCCTTGACCTTGTCCTCGTGACACTTCTGGCAGTTGGTGCGGGTGTGCTGGCCGGTCAGCTCGAAGCCGGTCGTCGCGTGATCGAACGTGCTCGGCTTCCACCCCTCACCGGCGGCGACGCCGGTGGTGTGGCACTCCTCGCAGGCGCCAAAGTCGCCGTGGGCCTCGTCTCCGGCCTCCTGGTGACAGCCGGCGCATTCAGCCGGAGCTCCCTTGAACTCGCCCTCGGTGGTGTGGCACTCCAGGCAGCTGACCTCGAGGTGCTCGCCGTCGATCTTGAAGTCGGAGTTCCTGTTGTGATCGAAGAGGTTGTCTTTCCACGATCCTGCGGTGTGGCACTGGGCGCATCCACCGAGATCGTCGTGGGTCCGGTCGGCGAGGTGGCAGCCGCTGCACTCCTCGGGCGTGTCGGAGAAGTCGAAGTCCTCGTGGCAGTCGAGGCAGGACGCCGTCTGGTGTTTGCCCTGGAAAGAACAGCTGCACGGCCCGTGGTTGAACTCCGCCGGTTTCCACCCGTCGACCTTGTGACACTGATCGCATGCGGAGTCGGTGCCGTCGTGAGCGTCTTCGTCGTGACAGTCCTTGCAGACCGTGTCCTTGCTGAGGTGCTCGCCACCAGCGTGGCAGTCGTTGCAGAACAACTCTTCGTGTCCACCGAGCATCGGGACTTTGTGGTCCGTCAGGGACTTGAGGCCTTTGTCCCAAGCAACGGGCTCGTGGCAGGCGTTGCAGGCGTCGCCGAAGAAGCCCTCGTGCACGTCCTCGTGGCACTCCCCGCAGACGGCTCCGATCTCGGCGATGGGCTTGTCGTGGCAGGTCTCGCACTTGACTTCGGAGTGGGATCCCTCGAGATCGAAACCGGTCGCCTTGTGATCGAAGGTCTTGAGGGCGGGCTCCTTGGTGATTGTCGCCTTCAGGCCAAGGTGGTCTCCATGGCACTTGATGCAGGCGCCCTTGGCGTTGGCGTGAAAGCCCTCCCCGGAGGCGATGCGCTCGCGGATTCCCTCGTGACACTCCAGGCACTTGGTATCTGGGATGCCGTCGAACACCAGGTGGCAGCTGTCGCAGTCCCCCGCGAACTCGTCGTGGACTTTGTGTACCGGGCCGGGAGACAGGAAGGTCTTCCAGCCGCCGGCGCCCAGGGCAGCGGTCGACAGGAGCAGGCCTACAAAAATGGCGAGAGCGCGTCGGTTCACCTCAGCCTCCCGTCAGTGCTGGAGTGAACATATAGGCCAGGGCGACGTGCACAAAAGACAGCACGTACATCGCGATGGCGATGGGCCGATGCAGCACAATCCACCACCAGAAGATGCGGGTGGTGTAGACCAATGCCTGCTTCTTGCGTTCGAGGAGCAGTCGTCGCTTGGCGAGGTCCCGCTGTTCGGCTGGGATATCGAGCTTGCGGAGCTTTCTGAGGGAGCGGCGGGTGGCTCCGCTGGCCTGCACAAGGGCGATGAACCCCACGCCTTTGGGCACGTCCTTCCACAGGGCTTCGACTTCTGGAGAGACGGGTTCGGTGAGCTTGGAGAGCGCTGCGTCGACGTCCTTGAGTGCCATCTGTTCGCCGCCAACCGCCCTTGGAAGCTGGGCATACAGGTAGCGACCGAAGAGCCCCGACGCGAAGATAATGGCCACGGCAAACAGGTTCAACACCGCAGGATGCAGCAGGCTCTTGTCCGAGAATCCGAGGATGAAGTTCATGCTGTGGAACGTCACCCAGAGCATGCCCTGACAGCCCAGGAAGATGTGGAAGTGCAGCCAGGCCGACAATCGCGCCCACTTGCGCAGCGTCTTCGACCGTCGGGCGATCGAGTAGACGAGCATCACGATCATCGAGATCAGCCCGCCCCAACCGAGGTTGATGCTCAGAGGGTCGACCGCCGTTGGGAAGTCGGTGATGTAGCGCCACGTCAGCCAGGCGGTTTCCACCACAAGGAGGGTCGCGTACACGTAGGGGAGACGAGCCAGCACGGCCCGAGAATGCATTGCGTCGGTCATTTTGCGCAAATCCGAACGGGTGGTAGCCTCGCCGAGCTGCGTGGAGGGGCTAGTGACCATCGAGATCGTTGTGGGCGGTGGAGCGGTGCTGTTGGCGCTCGTGGTGGTCGGAACGATGATCGGCTTGTGGCGCACGAGCAAGGCCGAAGGAGTGGCCCGCAAACAATTCGCGGCGACGAAGGAACGGGGCGCACTGCCTCCGAGCCTCCATCCAAAGGTCGACGCCGGCCTGTGCATCGGGTCGGGAACCTGCGTCGAGGTGTGTCCAGAGACCGATGTGCTCGCGGTCATCGACGGCAAGGCCGAGCTCGTCAATCCGACGGCTTGCATCGGTCACGGCGAGTGCTTGCGGGCGTGCCCGGTCGACGCGATCTCGCTGGTCCTCGGAAACGAGCGGCGCGGGGTCGACATCCCCCTGGTCTCCACCACCTTCGAGACCAACGTCGAAGGCATGTTCATCGTCGGCGAGCTCGGTGGAATGGGCCTCATCTACAACGCTATGACCCAGGCCCTGCAGTGCATGACCGCCATCCGCAAGGACCTGCCGGCAAAGGTGGACGGCGTGCATCAGCTGTTCATCGTCGGCGCCGGACCTGCAGGAATCGCAGCTTCGCTATCGGCAATGGAAGGCAAGATCGACTTCGTCACCGTCGATCAAGAATCCCTCGGCGGCACGGTCCTGCACTACCCGCGGAACAAGATCGTCATGACCAAGCCGGTCAAGGTCCCCCTCTACGGCAAGATCAAGGTCACCGAGGTCACCAAGGAGGCCCTGCTGGAGGTCTGGGAGGACATCGTCGCCAAGACCGGGCTCGAGGTGAAGACCAAGACCAAAGTCGAGGGGATCAAGAAGGCCGATGACGGGATCTTCGACATCAAGACCAGCGCCGGCGACTTCCGAGCCCAGCGGGTCATCCTCGCCATGGGTCGTCGCGGTTCGCCGCGGAAGATGCGGGTGGAAGGCGAGGACAAGTCCAAGGTGGTCTACCGCCTCGTCGATCCAGAGCACTACGCCGGCAAGAAGGTGATGATCATCGGCGGCGGCGACTCCGCGGTCGAGGCGGCCATCGCCTTGGGCCAAGAGGGTGTGGAGACCAAGCTCTGCTACCGAAAGAAGTCCTTCGACCGGATCAAGCCGAAGAACAGCAAGCGCCTGGATGCGGCGGTCGAGAAGGGACAGGTCGAGCTGGTTCTCGAGGCCAACCCCCACGAGGTCAAGGACGGCCACATGGTCGTCAAGTGCGGCGACGAGCTCATCGAGCACGAGAACGACTACGTCATTGTCAACATCGGCGGCGTGTTGCCCACCAAGTTCCTCGAGGCGGCGGGCGTCGAGATCAAGACCTTCAAGGGCGAGGCCTTCGCGCCGGCGAATCAGTGATTCCGCTCACCCGTCGATGCCCAGGGGCTCGGCGACCGCGGGTTTGCTGACCTTCCAGATCCATCCGTCGTAGAGGAAGTGCAGGAAGGACGAGCCGACGATGTACCACTCCAGGGTCAGGTCCGACTGACCGGCCCAGAACAGGTAGATCGCGGTCCCGCCCACGAAGAACGCTCCAACGGAGAGTGGCTGTAGCGAGATCGCGCGGGCCATGGCCGATGAATCGGGGGCCCGTCGTAGGTACTTTCGACGGGAGAAGACGTTGACGAAGGCCAGGTACTCGATGGAGTGGGAGAAGCCGAAGATGAGGAAACCCGCCTCCGGATCCCAGAACATCGCGGCGTACAGCGCCATCAACGAACCGATGGCGGCCACCTTGGGGCCCGATGAGCCCCCGGCCAGCTCGACGCGCACGTAGGCGACGGTCACTCCGACAGCGAACAGTACGGACAACCCTGCAATGGCTGGCATGGCGCCCAGAATGGGCTCGGCGACATCGAAGATCGCCCGCCACTCCGAGAACCGGCGAACGAGCTGATCGCGGACGCCATGGGTTGCGAGCAGGGAGAGGAAGACCGCGAAGAACCACGCGAACACCAGCGCGAGGTCGTTTCGGGAGGTCTGACGGCCGGACTTCCTCGAGTAGATCCGGAGCAGACCGTACTTCTGCATGAGCACGTGGTACATGGTCCAGATCACGGAGAATGCGGCGAGTAAAGTGAAGAGTGGCCGAGACGGACGGAACCATTCGTAGTCGACTTCGTCGAGCCCGATGGCCAGTCTTGCCGGCGCACCCTTCTTGCCCGCGAGGATGAAACCCCCGTCCTCCGTGTCCGGTGGCAGCTCCAGGGTGAGCGATGAACCATCGAGTCCCACGATCAACAGACCCTCCAGGTCCGCATCAAACGCGTCCCGGACCTCGTCGGGCGTGGACGTCCCGCTGAGGTCGACCTTGTAGGGCGGGCTGCGCTGTCCCTCCCTCAGGAAGCCGATGGTGACAAAGGCGTGGTCCTCCAGGGAGAAGGACTCCGCCATGGGTGCCCCCACCAAACGCGGGTTGACCACCCAGCTCACCGAGGCCATCGCGATGCAGGCAAACAGGAGCGGAAGGCCGAGATAGGCGCGCCGACGCCGTTCAAAGACCTCTGGATCGCCGTAGACGAGCGGGAAAGTGATGTGTCGGTGCAAGAAGTTGACGACCAGGACCACCACCAGAAGTGCCTCCCGCCACCCCTCGGCATCCGCCGACTGATTCGCCCAGGCAAAGGCCATGAGTAGCGGAATCCAGCCGAAGGAGATCAAGCCCAGATCGACAGCCGGGTGGCTGATCCAGGCGGATGGTTCGCCGCGGCTGCGCAACGCTGACTCCCAGCAGACAGACTTCATACCAGGCGTGGGATAGGACCGGTCGATGTTCAGGATCTCCGCAATTGCCGCCGCCAGCGCTCTGGCGGTGGGCTGCGCGTCTGTCGAGGAGTCCGATTTTGCGACCGAGCTCGCCGTCGTGGAGTGCCGCACCCTCAAGAAGTGCGCGCTCGGGCAGTTCGAGTCGGACTACGACGGCAAGATGAACGACTGCGTCGACGACCGCGGCGACCTCCTCGACGACTTTGTCGAGATCACCTCCGACATCTGCGAATACGACGTCGATCAGGCGACCCAGTGCGTCCGCCGGGTCGACGGCATGTCGTGCGAGGACTGGGCGGAGGGAGACGGCGCCCGCGCTTGCGATCTGGTCTACGACTGCAGCGAGCCCAGTGATCCCAAGCCCGAACCCACTGCGGGGACCGAGTCGTGACAAGCCGCATGCTGTTGGTCTTTGTTGCGGGCTGCGGTCTGTTCCGCCCGGATCAGATCGACGAGCGGGACTTCCCGGAGTTGTATGGAGGGTTGTTCTGCGACCGCGCCAAGGAGTGCGATCGAGGGGGCTTCGAGCGGGAGTACAAGAACAAGCGAGACTGCAACGACACCCAGGACGTATTGCTGAGGACACTTCTCTACAGCTATGACGAGTTGGATTGCGAGTACACTCGCGGGGGTGCCGGAGACGCGTACAAATCCCTGGCGAAGATGTCGTGCGGTGACTTCTACGAGGCCGCTTACATCGAGGATTACGGTACTATTTGGGCAGGATGCGGACAGGACGACGACACAGGCACGCTCTCGCTCTGATCCCGCTGCTCGCGGTGGGGTGTTCATCCAATGCGGTCAAAGGCTCCATCGACGGCACCATCGTCGAGGTGAAGTCGGCGATGTTCTTCTCCGAGGCGGAAGCCCTGGGAGAGGACGGGCTGGTGACCATCATCCTCACCGACCTCAAGGACGGCTGTCAGGACTACGGCTACTACCTCGAAGCCACGGACGACGTAGAGGGGGCGAACACCTTCGCGGAGGCCTGGGCAGCGGTGTTCCCACCTGATTTCTGGGAGATAGCCATCATCCTGAGGGTCGCCGATTCTGAGGTTTCCCTGGACGGGTCCGAGATTCTCGGTATCTCATGGGACGAGACGCTGCAGGAGCGCAATCAGGGTTTCGCGTCCATCACGCACAACAAGACGTTCAGGGACGCGGCGTACTTTGACGCGACCGGTCCGAGCTCGGACTACCTCACCGAATATGTGACCGAAGGCGGTCGGATCGAGATCAACAAGCACCTTCCGGAGTCCTTCATTCGCGGAGAGTTCGGGACCCAGGTCGTCGACACCGAGAACGGCAACAACAAGGGCCTGGTGAGATTCCAGTTCAACGCCCCTTTCTGCGACGTCGACATCCTCTAGGGAGTAGGTGGGGTCAGGTATGTAGGAACAGCAACTGGGGTCTTCGATACCTCCGCTGCAAACTGACCCCTCCAACTACGTACTTACAAGGCTCGTTTTTGGGCGCGTTTTATCTGTTTCTTCATACCTGACCCCAAAAGGGGGCCGAGGGGAACCGTCCCCTCGACCCCCGGCGTCATCACTTGGCGAGCGACAACTCTTCTGAGTCGTGCTCGAGCCAGGTGGCGCCTCGGACTCGCCAGCAGGCCACGACCGCCAGGAACAGGATCTCGACCGCGATGCCGAGCCATGCACCCAGGGCGCCCAGGTCCGCGTAGACGATCAACACGACCGCGAGCGGGATCTTGATGACCCATGCCGCAAACACTGTGATCACTGCGACGAACCGCGTGTCTCCGGCTCCGCCCAGGGACCCGAGGGCCACCATGGCGAAGGCGTCGAACAGCTGGATGAACGCCGCGAGCATCAGGACCTGCCGGGCGATCTCCATCACCGCGGGCTCGGCGCCGAAGACACCGATGAGCGGGTCGGGCATCGCCACGAAGAGCACGCCGCACGCGACCATCAGGACCAGGGCCATGTGGGTCGCCGCTCGGTGGGCTTCTCGGGCTGCAGTCGGACGACGGGCTCCCATGGACTGACCCACCAGGACGCCGGACGCCTCGGCGATGGCATACCCGGGCAGAAAGCTGACCATGGCGATGCGCACGACGATGACGTGGGCGGCGAGGTGGATCTCACCGGAACGGGCCAACAACGACGCGAACAAGACGAACGCACCGACATCCATCATCCGCTCCAGTCCCATGGGAGCCCCGACGCGCCAGATAGGACGTAGGAGTTCCACACTGGGGAGCACGAAACTGTTCCGGAGACGCCCGGAGGCGACCCAGATGAGCACGCTCACCTCGAGCACGAGGGCCAGGACCGTCGCCAGGGCCGCTCCATGGATCCCCATGGCCGGCACGGGGCCGACACCGAAGATCAGAATTGGATCGATGGCGATGTTCACGAAGTTGGCCGCGACCGCTGCCACCATCGGGATCCGCGTCTCACCTCGAGCCTGGAAGTAGCTCGCGAGGGCTACGCTGGTGAACGCGATGGGCGCCGCCAGCGTGCGGATTCCGAAGTAGGCGGAGGCGAGGGGAGCGACCTCTTCCGAGGCGCCCATCAGCGCGAAGGCCCAGGGTCCGATCGGTGCGAACATCGCGACGAAGAATCCCAAGGTCACAGCGATCCACAGGCCCTGCCACGCGAAGCGCCGCGCGAGCTCGTGTTCTTCGGCACCTGTGGCCTTGGCGACGGCGACTCTCATTCCCGAGAGCAAGCCCATACCGAAGGCGGTCCCAGCAAAGATGAGGGAGGTCGAGATGCCGATGGCGGCCAGCGGACGGGTTCCGAGCTGACCGACATAGATGGAGTCCGCGACGGTCATCGCGGTGTACGACAGCATCGACACCATGATGGGCCAGGACAGATCGAAGACGTGGCGATGCCCTATACGGGCCGGGAGTGATCTCACTGACATGAGAGAATCCAAGCGGACTTATCCGCTCTTGCATGCCTCCGGTTTGCAGAGACACGACGTTTCTTGTTTCGACGGGTCACGCGGACGCGTCAACGCCGCCCGACGGTGAGTCAGGTACGGCTGGGTGGGTCAGGTCGAGGGGGATCCCCTAGGGGCGAAACACCCGGGCAACCCCATTCAACCGAAGCTCTTTGGCTTGGGAACTGGTACTGTCACTCATGTTGGACTCCAGTGGGGGTTGCGGGTGCGCACGACGCGCTTCCCGATGCATTTTGCGTAACCAGCGCCCACGAGGGACACAAGAAAGCTGTGCAAGAACTCTCTGCAATTGGGCTAGAGTCGGCGTTTAATCAAGGCTCTCCCTGGGATCATTTGCAATTGGAGAATCCCTTTGCGCTCTCCGACGCCGCCGCTCCGGTTCGCATTGGAGATCAATGGCTGTTGGTGTACCGGTTGATGCGCCCTGACGGGTCAGCCGCGCTCCTCGCCGGAGGGCCACCGAATCCGAGTCCACAGGTCGGGGAGGAGTGGACGGCCCTGGACTGGGAGATCCCGCCCGCGCTCGCGCACATGTACCGCTACCACGATGGTCTGGGTCCCATCGATGGCCCCGGCGCGCTGTGGTGGCGGGACAGCATTCTTCCGGCCGATCGCCTCACGCCGCTGACCAAACACGTTCGCTTTGGGGAGGAGAACATCCTCTACGCGCCGGGAGATCTGCTCCTGGCCAGCCCCGATGGCGATGGCGGAGGATGGTGCTTCCACCGGAAGTCCCGCGATACCGAGCCGTCTCTGGTGCACTGGGATTCAACGACCCATCGGATCGCCGGTGAGCTGTCGCTGTCGCGGTTGCTTCGACGACTGACTGCCACCTGGCTCGGCGCGGGGTAAGTTCCCGCCATGGCTGCCAGAGATATCGACACCCTCCTGGATGACTTCGGCGCTGCAAGTGTCACGGTCCGCGCGTGCATTCCAGCATTGAAGATCGCGGGTCGCGGTGCGCTGACGGTCTCCGAATACAGCTCCCTCGCCGAGCTCGGCGCTCTCCGTGGCGCCACCGAGGAGCAGATCGCCGAAGCGCGTGAGTACTGCATGAGCCCAGCCGCCCAGACCGTCATTGACGCTCTGGAGCATCTCGACGACAAGGACGGGCTCGCGGCGAGCTTGCAGGTCGCGGTATCCACGCTGACCGATTGGCACCGGGGGAGCCTCGGGGACATGTCCAAGGTCCGCGAGCATCAGGGGCGCGACGCGATCCACAAGGCGTTCACACTCGCCTTTGCCATTGGTCGCCTGTTCCGCGGAACGCCGCCCCAACAGGTCGAGGCCTTCCTGTCTCTCGAGACCGGCAGGGCGATGATCGCTCTTTTTGGCGTGGTCGAGGTCGCCTTGCCCTTCTTCGGCGAGGTCGAGGCGGGCAAGAAATCCCTGTTGAGTGAGTTCGCCGAAGACTTTGGCGAGGCCGAGCTGAAGGGCATGTCAAAGGTTGCCGGCAGAGATGCACCCGAAGTGGTGCGCGGAGTGCTGCCGCTTCTGCTGGTGCATCTCGACGAGGCGGTCAGTCGCGCCGGGTCAGACGTAGACAAGGTCCTCGCGATGGCCGGGAACGTCTCCAAGCACTTGCCAGGGGTCGCGGACTTCGCCGCAGATGCCGCGGCAAAGGGCATGGACCTCCTGCCCGCGTATCACTGGCTCGGCGCCCGACTGGTCGCGGAAGCCGCCGTCCACAGAGCGCTGACTCCCGCGCCCCTGGCGGTCCCGAAGGCACCCCCACCGCCGCCGCCAGACTCCATGGCTGGCAATCCGTTCGCGGCGCCGGTCGAAGACCCCGAACCGGCAATCGAACCGTCACCTGAGCCCGAAGCCGCCGAGCCCGAAGCCGCACCTGATGGAGCTCCAGAGGTCGTAGAACTGGCCGACGGACCGCCTCCGCCACCCGCTGAGGACACGCCGCCCCCGCCACCACCGGTGGCTGTAGACGCGCCTCCGCCTCCGCCACCGCCCCCCACTCCGGACGCGGCGCCGCCACCTCCACCGCTATCGGATGTGCCTCCACCGCCTCCGCTGGACGACGAAGAGCCTCCACCGGTCGAGGAGCCTCCGCCTCCGCCGCCGCCACCGATCGAGGTCGACGAGGAGCCCCCGCCTCCGCCTCCGATAGAGGACGAAGAGGCAACTGCGCCTCCGCCTCCACCTCCACCTCCGGTCGAGCCCGAGGAGCCTCCGCCTCCGCCGATCGAGGAAGAAGCCGCGCCGCCTCCGCCTCCGCCGATCGAGGAAGAAGAGGAATTGCCTTCCATCGAAGAGGCGACCCTCCAAGATGTGAGCGGATTGGCGTTGGGGGGGGGCGGCTCCCCATTCGCGGCGTTTTCCGAGCCTGAATCGACCGAAGAACCCGTCGACGACTCTGAAGAAACCGTGGAGTTTACGCCGGCGAAAAAGGAGGAAGAGGATCTCATCTCGACGGCCTCTGGAGCGCCGGACCGAGTCGAGCACGCGATGCCCGAGGAGGTCGCCGACGCCACGAGTGGCGCTCTCGAAGAGGAGGAGACGCTCGACAGTCTGCTCAGTCCCACCTCTTTCGAGAAACCAGCCGAGGAACGCGAGCCCGAATCGGAGCCAGAGCCAGAGCCAGAGCCAGAGCCAGAGCCAGAGCCCGAACCGGAGCCAGAGCCAGAGCCACCAGAGCCAGAGCCACCAGAGCCAGAGCCTGCAAAGACAGAGCCGCAAGGGGTCGTTGTTGCGAGGCGCGCGGCGCCAGAAGAGAAGTCCGGCGGCGGTGGTGGCATCGTCATGGCGGTGCTTGGCATGCTGATGTTCCTTCTGGTGTGCGGAGGTGGCGGAATCGCCACTGTGGTGTTGAGTGGTGCCGGTGCCGCGTTCTTCGTCAGTGCGCCGGTGGCGAGTCCGAAGCCGAAACCCAAGCCGAAGCCCAAACCGAAACCCGTGCCAAAGAAGCGGAAGAAACGCCGGAGGTAGCTTCATTGATGATTTTTGCCCTTCTCCTTGTCGGCTGTGGAGGCGACGAACCCGCCCCTGCAGGTCCCGATCCCTCGGCTGCCGCTGCAGCCGCGGACACCGTATGCAAGCTGCTTCAGGGGGCCCGACAGGAGTGCGATGCACGCGCATCCAAGGTGACGTGGGGCGACCGGACCCTGTCGCTCGGGGTGGTGCTCAACAAGTCCGAAGAGAAATTCGGGCAGTTCTCGTTCGAGGGCAATGTGACCCTGACCGAGGGCGACAAATCCTGGTCGAGTCCGGCCGTGGGTTTCGGCGCCGCGAAAGAGGAGTCGTTCAAGAAGGGCTTTCACGAGTGGGCGGTCGTCAGTGGCGTCGCCATCGTCGACGCCCTCATCGACGACCCGAGCCGACCCGCGCTGAAGGCCCTGATCAAGGATCCCACCATGCCGGAGGGCTCGGAGAAGATTGGCGCGTTTGGCGTGCTGCGAGGGTTTTCGGTGGTTCGGGGCGACAAACCGCCAGAAGATGGCATCTCGCATCCGGGGCTGGTGGGCGCCCTGGGGACCTTCGCGGCGGGTCTCGATGCATCGACGCCCCATGTCCTGAGCGTGCATCGAATCTCCGGCCTCGACGGCATCCAGTTCAAGTGCTGGGCCGACGGGGAGCGCTCGGACGACCTGTGCAAGGCCGCAGAAGGCTACGAATGGCCCGTCGGCATGAACTGGGAGATCAAGCAGACCTACGTGCTCAACCCGGGCAGCTGAGGCAGCCAATCCTGGGTGGGCCTGGCCACCTCCTCCCAGATGCTGACGAGTAGGGCTGTATCTGCCAGGGCCACTGCGATGGCCCCGCAGTGGACAGCGAACAAGGTCAACCCAACGAACCACCAGAAGACGACCGTCAGATCGTTGCGTGGCACGCGGACCATGAACCATGTCGTGGCGAACATGCCGGACAGGGCGATGAGTGGGAGCACGAGGGGCATGATGATCATGGTCAGGGCGACGACGAGCCCGCCGAGCTCCGGAATCGGAATGGCGACCAGGCAGAAGAACCCAAACCACGCTGGCGGACCCGCGGCCGCGATGACGCTGTACCCCAGGGACAGGAAGGGAAACCAGGGTCCCGCCGCCTTCTTCTTCGGCACCTTCTTTCGATACCGCTCTCTCGGTACCGCAGGTTCGTCCGGCATGAGCGCGGTGTCGAGGGTGAAGGTGTCGTCGCTGTCTTTCTTGGGGGCCAGCGATCCAGCCGTGGGGGCGACCCATTCCGGGACCTCCTCGCCGACCAGGAGTGCTTCGAGTGCGTCGGCAAAAGCATCGGCGCTCGCGTAGCGTCTTGCGGGGTCCTTTGCCGTCGCCCGTTTGGTGACTTCACGGAGAGCGTCGCTGAAGGAGTCTCCCGGATCGAGGTCGAGATCTTTGAGCTTGCGCACCATGATGGCGGCGAACCGTTGCGCCGACGTCAGGCCGTCGTCCTCCGGGTAGGCGTAGTGACCGCGGAGGGTCTCGAACAGACACATGCCGAGGGAGTAGATGTCGCCCAGGTCCGCGTCGAAAGACTGCTGGCCGAAGACCTCCGGCGGCATGTAGGCCATGGTGCCGGGCACCGCCTGTTGGCGGGTCAGTCGGGTCTGGCCATCCTGGAGCGCGATGCCGAAGTCGATGATCTTCACGTTGCCGTCGCCGTCGACCATCAAGTTCGCTGGCTTGATGTCTCGGTGGTGTACCCCTTTGGCGTGGGCGGCGGCGAGCCCTCTCGCGCAGTCGCGGACAATCCGACAGGCTTCGGGCCATTGCAGCTTCTGACTGCGAATGAAGTAGTCGAGGTCCTGGCCGTCGACGAGCTCCATCACCAGGTACAACGTACCGTTTTCACCATGTTGTCCGCCGCCCAGCACGCGGACGATCGACTGGTGTTGCAGCGAAGACAGCACCTCGACCTCGCGCACGAAACGGGTCTTGGATGCCTTGCCTTTGTGGGCCAGGAGCTTGATCGCCGATTGGACCTGCTCGGTCAGGGTGCTGTGACAGCGATAGACCGACCCCATGCCGCCTTGCCCGAGGGCTTCGACCACAATCCAGTCTCCGATCTTGTCGCCAGCGTTCAGCGAGGCCACCCCGTCAGTTCTCCATGGCTCGATGCGACCAGAATGCCGCCAGTATGCAGAATGCCACGAAATTTCCTGTGCCGAAGAGCTGCATCGCGTAGCCGGGGAAGAACACGATGGCCGCCGCGGTGGCCAGGTAGGCCATGCCCGCGTATTTGAAGCGGACGTGGAGCAGAAGGGCGAGCATATAGACGATGAGGGCGCCCATGAAGCTCGCGATTGCGAGCGCTGCCTCGAAGGGCACGCCCATCTTCCAGGCGCCGAGGAACATCAGGGTGTTCAACGCGAAAGCCAGGATTAGACTGTAGTTTTGCTGGCGACTGGCGAGGTTGTTGTCGAAGTGCTTCCAGAGGATCAGCGAGGCGACCAGATCGACGAAGAAGAACGCGAGGAATCCCTTGACGAGGAAGATGTGGTTCAGGGTGATGTAGCCGTTGCCGTCCAGCCAGACAGCCGCAAAGCTGGAGATGAGCGTGGCCAGACCGAGCATGACTCCGAAGAGCGCCCTGGGGATGGCTCCGACGCCGAGGTCTCGTTCGCGACGCAGGTCCTCGAGCGCCTGGCTGTCACCACTCTTGGCTGCGATTCGCTTGTCGAGGTCTTCGAGTCGATGGGCGAGGGAGGCCTGATCGGGGAGCTGGGCGATGAGAGCGGCGGCGGCGTCGCGGTTGTCTCTGCTGATCTCGTACTCGGCCATGCGGCCCAGGACCCGCTCCAGCCCCTGTCGTGCTTCTGTGTTGCCAGCCCACGCCACCAGCGCGTGTTTGTAGCCGAAGCGAGCCTCCACGCTCAACGCGTTGATCTCGGTCGGGTCTGCGCCCTTGTCATCGAGCATCGGCTCGAGGCGTGCCCACCTTTCTCGCGCTTCGACATTGAGCTGAACCGAGACGCGGTGCTCCAGAAACAAGGCAATGGCGAGCCGGAATGATTCGGCGGTTACCGGCCTGCGTTCGGGATTTTTGGCTGTCGCGCGATTGACCAGCTCTTGGAGCTCTAGCGGAACGGAGTCGTCGAAGGACGCGGCCTCGCAGTGGTAGGCGTTGACGAGCATCTCCTGCACGGTCGTGCCGCCGTGTCGATGCCGTCCGGTGACGATCTCGTGGAGGATGGCTCCGAGCAAGAACACGTCCGAGCGCGGTCCGATCTGGGGCCCCTCGGCGGACGCCATCTCCGGGGCCATGTAGGCGGGCGTTCCCGAGACGCTGCGGATGTTCTCCGCCCTGGGCAGCTGCATCCCAGGGATCTCTTCGATGGCGACCGCGATGCCCCAGTCGAGCACATAGACCTCGCCGAAGGCCCCGATCATGATGTTGTCGGGCTTCAGATCGCGGTGGAGGATGCTCCTCGAGTGCGCAAAATGCACCGCGTCGCACACACTCATCAGGACGTCGAGATGAAACCCGAGCGGATCTTTTGCCGCCCGCTCCGGTGCGCCCTTGACCTTCGGATTGTGGAGAACGTGAGTCCACGGCACGCCCTCGATTTCCTTCATGACGAAAATCGGCTGACCGTGGTCGCCCCTGCCGAGCGAGTAGATCGGAACGACATTCGGATGGGCGACCCGCCCCGTGATCCACGCCTCTCGCAAGAGCTCCATGCGCGTCTTGGCTTCGTCCTTGTCAGCGCGGACCAGCTTGACCGCCACGCGCCGTTGCAGGGCGATCTGCTGGGCTGATTTGACCACCCCCATGCCGCCCTGCCCGATGGTCTGTCCCATTCGCAGCGCCGGTGAATCGAGCTGGGCGCCGTCTGCCTCGATAGCCAGATACGGGAGGTCGTTCAGGGACAAACTCTCGATCGAGTCGTCGAACTGTGGCATGATCGTGCCGTCGGAATCCACGTGCAGGGACGCCAGGTCCAGACCGATGGTCTGGAGGTGTTGGGCGTAGGTGGCCAGGGATTCTTCAATCGGCATAGCGGTCCGAACGATAGCAGTCGATGCACACGGTGGACCCGGCCGTCAACCCCGAGCGCAGCGGCGAAGGGCGGAGCGTTATCGGGCTCACTCTGCCGGTTGCTTGTAGTGCCGCTCTATCAGCGCCTTCATGGCCGGTGTCTTCATGGAGTAGTTGCGCGGCTCGGCGTCGCCGGGGAACCACTTCCACAGAAATGCGCCCACTACCGCCTCCTCGGTCTCGATGACCTTCAGTGCGGTCCGCATACAGGCCAGCTGGGTGCCCTCTCCCTTGGGAATGTCGCGGTGTTCCCAGGGGCGATGAGCGGCCTTTGGATTTCGGGCGTAGCCGAGCTCGGTAAAGACGATGGGTTTGCCGGTCTGTTTGTGTATTTTGCGGAGATCGAGCACCACCTTTGCCCACCCGTGGGCGATGGCGTCGGCCGTGGGCGGGTCGTCCTCGTCCGCGACCAGGGGGAAATAGGCCTGGATCCCCACGGCGTCCAGAGCGTCCCAGAACCCCACTTTTTCATAGGCATCCCAGTTCGCTCCATAGGTGAGGTGCCCGCTGTAGACCCCGCGTACGTCACCGATTATCCGCCTCCAGGCCTTGTCGTGTTGCACCGTCATGTCGAGCTCGGTGCCGACGACGAAGGCATCGGCGTCTTTGGAGACCTTCGCCATGTCGACGATCCACTTGTCGTAGGTCTCGAAGAACCGCGTCCACTCTTCG
>Ga0315336_1001676_pt1 | contig 40041 bp, 34 predicted proteins | sample ASW5metaG_FD_204512 | JGI IMG/M metagenome (GOLD analysis project Ga0315336, IMG submission 204512) | Ammonia-oxidizing marine archaeal communities from Monterey Bay, California, United States - ASW #5 | ecosystem: Environmental > Aquatic > Marine > Intertidal zone | place: USA: California... | reverse complement strand
TATGTCGGATACATTTACAAGCCAAGCCGATACCACTCTAGAAGAAGTGCGGGCTATCATGCGCGCAAAATTGAAACGCCTGGTACCTGAGTTCGAGATCGACATGAAGGCTGAACTGGCTCATCGTATCATTCAATTAAAGGCAGAAAAGAATGCCGTTATTCTAGGCCATAACTATATGGAACCGGCATTGTTTCACTCCGTCCCCGATTATGTGGGCGACTCCCTCGAACTTTCCCGCGCATCCACACAAACAGATGCTGATATCATCCTTTTTGCCGGCGTTCAATTCATGGCTGAAACAGCCAAGATCCTCAATCCGGAAAAGAAAGTTCTCATTCCTTCACAAAAAGCAGGGTGTTCACTCGCAGCCGGAATTCAGGCCAGCGATGTGCGCCGGCTGAAACAACTCTATCCAGGGGTGCCGGTAGTCACATATATCAACACCTATGCGGACGTGAAAGCCGAATCAGACTATTGCTGCACTTCCGGAAATGGCGCAGCAGTCGTGCGTCATTTGTTGGAAGAAGGTCACAACAACATCATTTTCCTGCCTGATGAATATTTGGCTCGAAACACGGCGAAAGATCTGGGTGTTCGCTATCTGAACCCTGTGAACGATCAGGGTGAACCCTATATCCTGGATTCAGAAAAGACCATTATCGGTTGGAATGCCCGCTGCGAGGTGCATGAACTATTCACGGTCAGCGACGTGCAGAATGTGCGCAAACAATTCCCTGAAGTAACCGTAATCGCTCACCCCGAATGCAGTCCCGAAGTGGTCGCTGAATCGGATTACGCGGGTAGTACGAAGCAATTGATCGACTACGTCCAGAATCAGGAAGCCAATCAATACCTTGTACTGACCGAATGCAGTATGGGCGACAACATCGCCGCCGAAAATCCGGACAAAGACATGCTTCGGTTATGCAGCCACCGCTGTCAGCACATGAATCAGATCACGATGGAAGACACCGTCGCCGCGTTGGAAAATATCCAGTACGAAGTAACATTGGACGCCGACGTGATCGAACGTGCGAAACTGCCCATCGACCGGATGTTGTCGATTCGTTAGACTCTATCTACTTTTTCTCGTAGTAACAGCCAGATAAAGAATGGTCCGCCCAGGAATGCGGTCAGGATTCCCACAGGTAATTCCGCGGGCGCGAATACCATGCGAGCCAGTGTGTCGCACAACACTAAAAAAGCCCCTCCTGCTAGAAATGTCGCCGGCGTCAACCAACGATGGTCAGCACCAACGAGTTTCCGCGCGATGTGAGGCATCATCATGCCGACAAATCCAATTGGACCACATACAGCGACCACACTCCCCACCATCAACGACACCGTGAAAAACAAAATGCGTTTCACTTTGTTCACATCTACACCACGACTCAAGGCCAAGTCATCACCCGCCAACATCAAGTTTAACTCGTGAGTCAGGAAATAGAGAATTGCTACCCCGGATAAAGTGAACGGTAAAATATTAAACAACGAATCGTACCCCACCAACCCCAAGCCGCCCATCACCCATCTCAGCATGCGAAACGCGTTGTAAAGATCCGCCGAATATTGAAGAAATAGGATCAGGCTCGAGAAGAAAAAACTGATAGCAACACCGGACAACAACATCGTTCCGGTGGAAAACCCTTCTTTCAACCGAGTCAATCCGTAAACCAAACTCATCGCCAGCAACGCCCCCAGAAACGCGCCCATCGACGTCCCTCCGATGCCCAGAATACTGATGGTGAACCCCAATGTGACTGCAACCGACGCTCCTAAAGAGGCACCACTCGCTACACCCAACGTAAAAGGTGTAGCTAACGGATTCCGGAAAAGCGCCTGGAACGTCATCCCACCCAGCGCCAATGTACTACCCGCAAGAAACGCCGTGAGTACACGCGGTACACGTAACGTCCAGAATATTTCTTTGGTAATTTCATCCCCAGACGAGGATGATAGCTCTCGAAGCGATATCCACTGCATCCCCGCGAATGGACTCAAAAACAAGATCGCCAACGCGACGACTCCCAAAAACGTTATCTTTAATCCGTTATTCATCGCCGCTGCCTCGCGGGATCAGCCATGGTACGGATGACGACGGTTGAGTCAGTGATTCGAACGACGTATCGAAGATCGATTCCAATTTCCCGGATTCCAGCAATACTTCCGGCGAGTCGTCGAATACAATCCGGCCTTCTTTCAAAGCGATGATGCGCGTACTCGTCTGAAGCGCCACATTTATGTCGTGAGTAACTGTCACAAGAGTAAGGGATTCTTTCGTATGTAGTTCCTTAAGCAAATTACTCACAGATACCTGGTGTCGATAGTCGAGAAACGTGGCGGGCTCGTCCAACAACAAAACCTCAGCGCCTTGTGCCAGCGCAGCCGCGATCATGATCTGTTGATGCTCTCCCCCACTCAACGTATCGAGCGGACGTTCTGCGAATTTCCTTGTACCGGTCTTATCAAGAGCCGCATACGCGACGTCTTTATCCTCTGTCGTGACGGATGCGAACGGACTCAAATGCGGATATCGGCTCATTAATACGAATTCGAACACCGAAAAGGGCAGACTATTTCCATCGCTTTGCGGAACATACCCGACGATTTTCGCCAGGTCTCGCTGGTCAAGTTCGTCCTGGCGATGGCCCTGGATCTCGATGGAACCAGATCGCGGCACGACCAGCCGATTCATACACTTGAGCAACGTCGTTTTTCCCGCGCCATTCGGACCAATAATGGCCAACGAGTCTCCCTGCTGTACTTGCAAGTCGATCGATTCCAGAACCGTTGAACCTCCGAGAACGACGCTGACGTTTGATACCTTAATCATCGGACTGGTCACCGACTACTCCAATCCACCTCGGGATGAAGAACTTTCGCCACATCTTCGAGGACTTCAATAAAGCGAGGACCTGGAATCTGCGTATGGCTGCCGTTTACCACGAATACCTTGCCTTCTTTCACAGCGCGCAACGCATCCAAGGATTTCCATTCTTCTATCACCTGTTCAGCACTAAGCCCGTCGCCTTCATGATCGTGGGTCATTTCAATGATTACATCCGGGTCAAGCCGGTAAAGGGCCTCCTTGTAGAGTTCCGGAAATTGTACCGTTTCATCGTCATAAACGTTGACTCCGCCGGCACCGGAGATAATTTCGTCGTACCATTGGTTCTTACCCGCAGCGTAGACTGAATCCACCGATCCTGTACCTAGAAGCCGTGCGGCCGACAACAGAACGGTGGGCTTAGAACGGCCCTCCACTTTCGATTGCACGGCACCCATTCGCGCCTCGATTTCGGAACGAACGCGCGCAGAGACATCCTTTACATCGCAACGGTCACCGACCAGTTCGATAGAGTCCAGAATTCCGGCCGCGGTTCGGTGCTCCATTTCCATGGTCGGAATATTCAATTCGGCCAGGCGATTTTTGGAATCCACATGAACGGGCAGCAACAACACTAAATCAGCCTGGAGTGTTTTGATCGCTTCGTAATTGGGATCAATGTACCCGCCAATATCCTGTTTATTCTGAGCCTCTACCGGGTATTTACAATATCGTGTGACACCCACCAGGCGATCCTCCAACCCCAACGCGTATACCACCTCCGTGATACTGGGCGCCATAGAAACCATCCGTTGTGGAGAATTGGAGGCAGCCGCCGGTGATTCCGCGGATGTGGAATCAGACACCCACTGACTACCCATGTAGCTCCCAGCGAACGCCAAAAAGACAAATAAAATTAAGACGATTTTTCTCATGAAGACCTATTCATTGTTCGGGCCGTCATTATACCAATCCATGGTCAAGACTTCGCCGTCTTTACTTCTCAAGGTGAATCGGTACGAAGCGATCGGGCTGATGGAAATCCAGTTTATCTCCAATGTCGGCCCAATACCCCCAATGTGGATGAGATGATTCATCAGCGCATTTGTAGAAATTTCCCCGCGACTCTTGCCCGTTCAACGTCTTGACAGGACCAACATACGCTTCGAACAATGCCTTCGGAACACGATAAGACACGGTCCACGTCGTCGGTTCCTTAACTTCCGGGTCGACTTTCTTGGGAAGACTGGCATGAACTTCGATTTTCTCCGCCCACTTCGCCGATACCGGTTCGAATTTTTTGAACCATTCTCCTTCTCGTGTGGCATCTTCGATGTACAACAAGAGCAACGTGCCGCCACAATTCATTTCAAAGTTAAAGTACCCTTCGCCGGCAACCGGTTCGATGAAGAATTCGACCGTGGAGTCTTTGTGGGTGCGGGATTGGTATTCGGTATTCTTGGCGATGACGTATTGATCTTCCACACGGAAATGTACGGCCAATGTCTCCCCATCGTGAAGCAATCGGGCTTGGGTCTTCGGTTTGTGGTCACTGCCCATTGCATGAAACCTATCAATGGTCAACGTATTCGCTTGCGACCATGCGACATCATCCCACGGTGCATCCAACGGCGGAAGCTCATCGGTTTTCACTATTCGATATTCCAATGGAGCATCCTTTTTCTTATCCGCATGTGCGCCGAGTACGCCGACGACGAGTAAAATGGCAAATAACCGTGTCATTTCCGTAGAATACCATGTACGGACAGGATTTCCGAAGGAGAACCTATGAATGTGAATAGCGGTGCTGTGCCTATGTTGGCAACAGGCGATATGGAAACGACAATTTCGTTTTACATCGACGCCCTTGGGTTCGAAATGGGAGACAAATTCGAAGCGAGTGGCACGCTGTGGTGGTGCGAAATGAAATGCGGCCCCGCGAAAGTCATGTTCACTCAGCACGAGACCACCGTCGACGGACCCGGGGCATACGATACGTTCGGCCAAACCGCCATCGCCTTCTATATCAACGATGTCGAAGATCTCCACGCGTCGCTCGTCGACAAAGGCTATCAACCCTCCGAAGTTCGGGTTACCTTCTACGGCATGAAAGAGTTCGACCTCAGAGATCCGACGGGGTACACACTACTGATCGGACAACCGACCTCCGAGTCACCTACCGTGGAAACGGACGCGCCGTTCTAAACATTCGAAAATGATAGTTCAATTCCAAAACGTGAACTAACTTCCATTAGTGACTTTGGATTCTCATTCTCAAAACGTCGGTGCTTCGTAATTTGCTATAATTGATTCCATGTTTTCTGAATCTTTCTGGCGATTTTTGAAGTACTCAAAATCCTATTGGCATATATCCGTCGGCTCAATCGTGTTGGGCGTGTTGAAGTTTTCTTTGGCGCTGTTGTTGCCCTTTGCTCTAAGCCGGGTCGTCAAATACGTAGCCGAAACCGATCTGCCTCCCGACGAACAAATGACGAAAATCGCCACTGTGATTGCGATTCTGATCGGTGCGTTTTTACTGCGCGCACCCATCACCTACTACCGGACTTATTTTGCCGAGTTGGCTGGCAACCGCACAATCTTCGACATCCGTACCGACTTGTATCGGCACATTCAACGCCTCAGCCTTCGCTACCATTCCAACCAACGAACTGGCGCAACGATTTCGCGCCTAATCAATGATATTAACGCATCCCAGGGCATTTTGGATCGCGGAATCATTTCGGTCTCTATCGACTTCCTGTTTTTGATTGGCGTGGTTATCTTTCTGTTCTACACGAATTGGCAGCTCGCATTGGCCAGTCTAATCACGCTCCCTTTTTACGGGTTGGCCATTATTTATTTGAATCCGCGCATGCGCCAAGCGAGTAAACAGGTGCAGGAACAAGTATCTGAAATGTCGGGTGAAGCAACGGAAAAACTCTCGGGCCTTTCCGTCGTCATCGCCTTCGTACGTGAAAAGACAGAGGAGTTGACGTTCTTCGCGAGCCATCGCAAGTACTTACGAAAAATCATGGGAAAGACGCGTGTGCAGGCAACCCAAATGTCGGCAACGGAATTTTTGACGGCCGCCGGTCCGTTGGTTGTGATTGCCTATGGCGGGTACCTGGTGATCAATACGCCGATGCAATTATCCGACTTTGTATTGTTCTACGGATTCATCAGCCACCTATACCTGCCCACACGAAGACTTGCGGATTGCTCAGCCATCGTCCAGGAAAATCTCGCGGCGATGGATCGCGTCTTTAAACTGTTCGACGAAGAATCGGATATCACGGACACGAAAGACGCTTTCTACATGCCCCGTCCAGCAGGACACATTGAATTCAAAAACGTCCATTTTGGATATACGGCGGACAAGTCAGTTGTTCACGGAATCTCGTTTTCAATTGAGCCCGGCGAGTCAGTAGCCATAGTCGGCAAAAGCGGCGCCGGCAAGAGCACCTTAGTTAACCTCGTACCTCGATTCTGGGATGTGCTCGAAGGTGATATCCTGATCGATGGTCGGTCGATTCATGATGTACAACTGAAGTCGCTTCGTGCGAATATCGGGATGGTGCTGCAGGATACAATTTTATTCAGTGGTACCATTCATGAAAACATACTCTATGGAAATCGTTCGGCAACCATCAACGAAATCATTGAAGCGGCCAAAATGGCCCACGTGGATGAGTTTGTAGACGAGCTTCCAAAAAAATATGATACCGTCATTGGCGAACGAGGTGTGAAACTGAGCGGTGGACAGAAACAACGCTTGAGCATTGCTCGAGCGTTTCTCCGCGACCCTCGCATATTGATTTTGGATGAAGCCACTTCGAACCTTGATTCTCATGCTGAAAATATCATTCAGGATGCGCTCGCGAGTCTGATGGAAGGCCGCACAACGTTAGTGATCGCCCATCGGCTATCAACTGTTGTGGGGTGTGATCGCGTTCTCGTCCTCGACGAAGGCCGCATCGTCCAAACGGGAACCCATACCGAACTGATTCAGGTCGAAGGTCCTTACCGGGATTTGTGCGAGGAACAATTTGGATACGTCAAATTGGATTCGTTGGATGACGAACCATTGAGCGGGACTACATCTTGACCGGAACGGCTTTTTCTTGACCCGGAATGAATTCCAGTGTAGAGTGGTTACCTTAACAAACTAACTAATACAGGCTTCCTGTATATCGAGAAGGAGTTTGACCATGAAATGGCAAGTACGCGGATTAATGATGGGATTGATGGCACTGTGCGTCGGCATGAGCGGTGCCTGGGGCGCCCACCACGAAAGTGATGAAACCGGCATGACCAAAGCCGTATGTGTGCTGAAAGCGACCGCCGGTAACAACGTTTCCGGAACCGTCACCTTTACTCAACAAAAGGGCGGTGTGATGATAGAAGCCAAGGTAAGCGGATTGGCACCGAACAGCAAGCACGGGTTCCACATTCACGAATTCGGCGACATCTCCTCTCCCGACGGAAAGTCCACGGGCGGTCACTTCAACCCCGCCGGCCATGACCACGCAAAACCGGATGCCGTCAAACGTCACGTGGGCGATTTAGGTAATCTGGAAGCGGATGCGGATGGAAATGCAACGTATAAACGGTTGGATAAAGTAGTTCAGATTCATGGCGAACACTCAATTTTGAGCCGTGGAATCACGATTCACGCCAAGCCGGATACCTTTGTTCAACCGACGGGCGGTGCCGGTGCACGGATCGCCGTAGGCGCCATCGGACTCGCAAAAGCTGAATAATAAATCCGCTAAAATTACTCAAAGCCCTCCCGAAAATCCGGGGGGGCTTTTTTTATTGTTGACAAATTGGTTCAAACATGTAAAAATATGCCTGAAAAGGTTTTCAGACAAAATAAATTCAGGTAATTAAGGGGAGCGAAGCATGGCCAAAGGGTTAACAAAACGTCAGGATTCTATTTTACGATTCATTATTGAATCAATTCGTGACGACGGGTATCCGCCTACGATTGCCGAAATTGGGAGTGAATTCGGGATTACGTCTACAAACGGCGTAAACGACCACCTCTTGGCCTTGGAAAAGAAAGGGTATATCGAACGATCCTCAAAAGCACGAGGCATTCACGTCACGTCAAAGGCTGCGGCGGGGCTCTACCAAAACGACACGGCAATGCTTCCAGTCGTCGGATATGTGGCTGCGGGTAGCCCGATTCTGGCCGAAGAACACGTGGAAAGTTACGTGCCAGTAGCCGCCCACCTGGGTAATGAAAACGGATTCTGTCTTCGGGTTCAAGGAGACAGTATGATCGAGGATGGCATTTTTGAAGGAGATCTCGTAATCGTCAACCCCCAGCGTCTGCCGCGAAAGGGCGAAATTATCGTCGCATTGATCGATGGAGACGCGACCGTGAAACACTATTTCCCGGATGGGGATCGTGTCGAGTTGCGTCCGGCGAATCGTAATATGAGCTCAATTATTGTTCCGGCTCGTGGTTTGGATATCCAAGGCGTGGTCGTAGCCCTCAACCGGGAATTCTAGGACCAGTTTAGGAAGTTCTATTCCAGGGCTTCCAAAGCCAAGAGACCACCATGATAGCAATAAAATAACGGGCATGGATCCGTCCACACCCGCTATTTTCAAGTTGACACCGAAGCATCAACATATTGATGATGTTGCTTTTACTGCACGTATTGGGTTAATCGAGCGGCCACTTGAACCACTACTTCTTGAACCCTGTACGTCCCTTGTTCAATATTTTCTTTGGCCTGCTCAACTTTTTCCAATCGAACTTCACTCGTTTGTACATTCGTGAAATCGATAGTCTCTGCCGCTTGGCTGGCTTCAGGGCTGATCGCGAGGGCATCGGAGCTCGTTGAAGTCTCTTCCGTAGAAGGTGCTGTACGTTCCCGATTTTGAACCGGCTTGTTACCACCCGGTTCTGGGACTCCGCCTAATTGAACTAAATTTACCATATCCTTCTCCCTACCACTCATCCATGAGTGTCTGGAGGGCTGCAATCTCAACTCGTATTCGCGCCATACGTGGCTTTCGTTCTATTTCTGTAAGTCGTTAAATTTTAACAGCTTACCTGTCAGAAGGAGTCGATAAACTATCTTTTGCAGCCGTTTCCAACTCTTTTTCTATATAGATTATCGGCATGTGGAAGAAGGACTTTAGCAGAAAATACGTTTATTTTAGTGGGATTCCAGCCATTTTATGACTTCAGGATCGGTACCGCCGGCTTCGAAATAGGCTTGGTAACTCTTTTTGGCATTCGTCGTATCATCAAGGTCGATATACCCCTGGCCGAGAGCCTTATGGACATCCGCTCGATATGGAGCAACCTTACGCGCTTCCAACAATAACTCCATGCCCTCATCGATTTTATCTCCCCAACCGACGAATGTTTCGCCTTTTTGAAGTAACACCTGAGACAGGTAATATTGGGCGTTGTAATTGTTCGGGTCAATTTCCAATGACTTCCGGTATTCGTCTTCGGGCGATGAAAACGCGCCTCCCGCTCGACGAACCAGCGAGCCTTCTATATCTTGCCGATGAGAATTGAATCGGCGTTCAACGGCCTCAAGTAATGCCGCATCTTTTTCTTTGAACAAATCGATGGGCGCACGCATGAGCGGTTTGATCGCTTCAAGGGCGGGAGGAACACTGTTTTCATAAATGAGCCTGGGAGCCAGGAACTCTGCCCATGGATGATCGTCCGTCATGTTTCGTCCACCTTTGGAAAACGTTTCCAAACCCGATCGGTCCATCAAAAAGCTGGCGTAGAATTCGATTCGATCGCGAAGATAAACCTTGTCGAGGCTTGCCTTCAGGACGGGGCTGTCATCAAGCCGCTTTTTGAAGAACGCATCGTCCAATTTTTGTTCATTGAGTGAAGCAATCAAAAAGAGATCATCATTGACGAACCAACACGTCACGTAAGGGAAAACGTCGATATACGTCTTGACCAGATCTCGGAGAATATCTACCGTCAACCCATTGTGGAGCGGTATCCACTGCGACACCAGTCCGTTCTCATTCAAGTGCTCTTTACACAACACATAATATTCGTGGGTATAAAAGGTCGAAACGCCAGTCTGGGCCAGGGGCATGGGTTCGAACGTAATCAGGTCGTACTTTTTGTCAGTCGTCAAAAGAAAATTACGCCCGTCGTCGACAATTCGATTCAATTTGGTGTTTTCCAACACATTGAAGTTATCGTCTGAAAAATACGAAGCCGCGCTTAAAACGTCCTCGGAAATCTCGACGGCATCAATCTGATCAAAGGGCGACAAAGATAAAGTTCCCGCAGTGATGCCTGACCCAAAACACATGAATAGGGCCTGATCCAATTCCCGGCCAAACATCAAAGGCAGAACCGCTTGAAAACGGTTCATTTTCACGCCCTTTTCGACCGTGGCCGTGGCCTGCATTTTATTGATCCACAAGGCTCGGTCGGTACCGTGCGATTCATTCCTCGGCCCCGAGACTACGACCGTACCCTCTACTCCCTCTGCGTAATAAAGAATGCGGTGTTCTTCGGGAATAAAGGCTTCGTTCAATGTGTAGCTAACGTCGTCCGGCACGATGAACCAGGCGCACACAACCAATCCAATCGACATCAAAAGACGATTCACTTTTCCAGATTTCTCAATTGTGGAATCCATCCATATCAACGCGACGCCGATCGCGGCGAACAGAAACGAAATAACGATGATGGATTGATGGGCGCCCAGACGCGGCAAGAAAAAGAAACCGCCCGCGATAGCGCCGATCACGCCGCCAAACGTGTTTAGCCCGTACAAGAGACCAATGCGCCGACCCGGGTTCCGGGAGTTGGTGGTCGCGATGGTGACGGCGTAGGGAAACGACATACCCAACAAAAACGTGGGCAACAACAACACGCTGAATGCCAAAAGGAATTTTCGGTAAACCAGTTTTCCCCAATCGGCGCCTGTATGTAATTCAGCCGAAGCAAACCAATCCGGAATTAACGGGAAAACAAATAACATCGACAGACTACTGGCCGCCAATATCAATTGAATCATTCCGAACTTGCTGACTCGGTGTTTCCATGTGTCGATTTTCCATGCCGCGACGATACTCCCCAACGCGATCCCCATCAGCATCGACGCCAACATCGTTGTAAATGCGTAAGTGGTGCCTCGGAAAATCATGGTCAGCAATCGAGTCCAAACCACTTCCAGCGACAACGTGCAGAATCCGGAAATCGCGAAAGCGGCAATGACCACTGCCATCGCCGTCGAAGATACGACTTCTTCTTCACTTTTGGATTCGGCGTCTTCAGAATCCGTAACCGTCTGCGCCGAAGCTGGAACTTTGGCCAACAATAACGCCACGGCTCCAATTAGAAAATTGATGATGGCACCAGCCCACGTGGCTTTCGTATATCCAAAATCGGGTATCAAATAAAAACCAGCTATCAGACATCCGGCGATAGCGCCAAATGTATTCAAACTGTACAGCGTACCGATACGCAATCCACGCGTCGATGCGGAGAGGAGTACAAAACGACCTAATAGAGGCAACGTGGCACCCATGAGAACAACAGGCACGATCAACATGATGGTCGCCAAGATTGCTCTGAGCGGAATAGCAAAAGAACTGGCAGGCCCAATGGATTTCAGCGAAGCCACGAAAAGGGATTCGCCGTTACTGATAATCAATATAAACCCGACGGCCCATATTCCGATGATGAACTCGAAAATCCCGTACAGAAATAATGGGCGTGTCGTTCGATCGGCTAAACGCCCCCCCCACAGACTCCCAATCCCCAATCCCAGAAAAAATATGGAGAGCGTAGTGCTCAACGCATAGGAATCGACACCGAATAGCAGGGCCAACTTCCGAGTCCAAATGACCTGATAAAGCAGTCCCGTCGCACCGGAACCGAAAAATAAAAGAAGGACTAGCAAGAACATCCAAAACGTTTTTTTGGATGAATCTGTTTCGTTGGTCGTCATTGAAGAATTATACATGCTGAAGGGAGGGAAAGCTCACTAGAGATCTAACGCCGCAATACGCAAACCGTTTCGATGTGCGACGTATTGGGAAACATATCGACCGCCGTCACCGAGTGAACATTCCAATCAGATTCGGACAACGTGCGAACGTCTCTGGCCAGAGTTGCCGGGTCACACGATATATAAACAATTTGCGAAGCTTTGCATTTAGCCAGCGCATCGACAATAGCCTTCGCACCGACCCGAGGAGGATCGAGAACAATCGTGTCCCAGGCTTTGTTTTGAATCCAACTACTCATAACCGCCTCGTCACCGGGAAAATACGCATTCGGAGCCAGTTGCGCTGCCGCCTCTATTGCTGGAATTGTTTGATCGATCCCGACGAGTTCAGAATTCTTCGCGTAGTGAAGGGTGAAATTACCGGAACCGCAATACAAATCCAAAATAGATTCTGATGTGTCAATACACCGATCGACCACATTGACGAGCATGCGATTCAAAAGTAAACTCGATTGGGAAAAACATCCGTTTACGATGGGCGTACCGTCGAAAAGAAACCCATGAAGTTCCCCTTCCTGTTGCTCAGCGTTGCATGACCCAAATCGTTCCTCAAGTTTGGGTTGCGGCACCTTGGTCCATACCAGACAATCATCGCCTTCCGGGTTGACGGTAATTTCCACCGATGCATCCATCGAAACACCTTGCAGTTTATCTACTGCTGCGTTCAGGTTCGGATGAAGCAGCGGGCACGCGTCAATCGGGACCACACGGTGGCTTTTCTCTTCGAGAAATCCCCATTTACCCTCCACGCTTCGGAAAGTGGCCCGAGTACGATATCCAGTGCGCAGTGATTCGTCGTCTACCCAAGTTACGTCCACGTCGAGGCGACCGATTCTCTTGAAACTGTCTTGAACAATCTGTTGCTTCCATTGGGCTTGCCCCGGATAACCGAAGTGCAGCCATGTACACCCGCCGCACTGTTCGAAAACCGGACAATCCGCCGTGACTCGATGCGGCGAAGGCTCAGAAATGTTCGCAATCGTTCCCCGCATAAAATTTTTTTCTTTTTTGACAATATCAATGTCTACGTGATCACCGGGAAGACCGTAAGGCACGAAACTTACCTTTCCATCGATGTGGCCCACGCCGTCTCCGCCTGCCGCCACGCGGGTTATTTCAATTTTTTCGCTCACTCGGATTCCTCTTCTTTCAATTGTTGTTCTTTTTTGAGTTCAGATGTTTCAAAGGCCTTGAGCCGGTTCATCACTTGAGGGATTTGTTTATTGGCAAAATCTAACGGGGATTCACCGTATGGCATCAGAAGGGTACGCTCACACGTTAATGTTTCCCCTGGACTCAATTCTTTCTCGACGGCAGATCTTATTTCACACACTCCCGGAGCACTATGGCCCAGATCGAAAATGGCCTCGCCGGTTCTTCCCACCAAAAAACCGCTTTGATCCCATTCCAATGCAACCGTAGTTTCGTCGGTGTCCGAAAGGACGGCAGAATGTTCCTTCGAAAAAAATTGAGTCAAGAAACAACTTTCGTCCGATTCCAATTTAAACGCATCCAAGCTAATTGATCGAATCAATTTCGCCTCATCGCTCCTATTCGCGAGAGATACCTGGCGAATCATGACGGGCATATCGTGGAACGCAATCGTCTGCACTGTGAAGGTCAACGCATCATTTGATTTGACCAACGTCAAAATGGCACCCAGTTCGTTGACGGTATCGCTAAAATCCGTATCACCCAATTCCATCGGTCCCAAAACACGGTCACTCAATTCGATACGAAATTCCGGGTTATTTGCCGCAACCCATTCCCGGTCTTGCTCCTTCTCCAACAAACTATTGGTTGTGCCCATAAATCTCGACCAGGATCGTTCCAGCCACCGATTCCCGACCTTCGCGGTCGCATAGTCGACGTGGGTATGGGCTCGTTGGGGAGAACTTTTTCCGTCGGGCCGGTCAAAGTAAATGGAGGACATGGTCAAATTCCTGTAAAGCAATAGTTTACCTGAATTTTCGGCAACAATAATAGATTTTTGTCGATTTTGCTGGAAAACGCCCTACGTTGAAATGGTATACTTTCGGCCTTTAAAAGACCTCCGTCAGGCCCGGCTGTACCTTCCTGACACTTTCAATGAATGACTTCCACTTTCTTTCGGAAACTAGAGAGTTGATCATGAGAATCGGGGCGAGATCCGTTTTTTCTATTGAATGAAGGTCATGGCTGCATGTGACTGATTTTCGGTGACTACTTTTTACAGGATACATTTGATGAGCTTCCCAATTGATACCAGTGGCTACAAACCACTATCTCTTGAATTTGGCGTTGATGAGCTAGATTCAGAAACCCTCGACCAATTGAAAACGAACATTCAAATTGTACGGGATACCATCATCTTTTTTACCGCGGTCGCCGGGGTCAAAGGCGTGGGCGGCCATACCGGTGGAGCATATGGCATCGTTCCGGAAGTGTTGATTGCCGATGGATTCATGCGGGGTACTGGAAAAGTCTATCCATCGTTTTTCGATGAAGCGGGCCATCGGGTCGCTATCCAATACGCGATGTCCGCGTTCAATGAAATCATACCTTTTGAGAAATTGCTTCACTACCGCGAAGCCAACCATGGACTGTACGGCCACCCGGAACTAGACCCGGAATTGGGAGTCACATTCGCATCCGGGCGCCTCGGACACATGTGGCCGTTTATCAACGGAGTCGCCAAAGCAAATCCTGGCCAATCAGTAGTCATGTTCGGCTCGGATGGATCGCAACAGGAGGGCAACGATGCAGAAGCCGCGCGCTTTGCAGTCGCCCAGAACCTGAACGTCAAACTATTCATCGACGACAACAACATCACCATCGCCGGCCATCCCTCCGACTATCTAACGGGATACGACATCACGAAAACGTTGGAGGGTCACAGCGTGCCGGTTGATGAAGGAAACGGCGAGGACTTTGCCGTCCTGTACAGCCGCATGCACAAAGCATTCACCACAGACGGCCCCCTTGCGCTGATTAATAAACGTTTGATGGGTCCCGGCATTGAGGATGTCGAAGGAACCAACGCCGGTCACGATGTCATCAATAAAGCCGCGGCCCTGAAGTACCTGGAATCTCGTGGTTTCACTGAAGCCGTTGAATACATCAACGCGGTTAAGACCGAAAAACCGTCGGTCACCTACCAAGGATCCTCTGACGAAGTAGGGAGTAACCGTTCTGAGTTTGGAAATATCGTAAATGGGATATTAGAGAAGTTACCGGAAGAAGAACGCATCAGCAGCGTGTACGTTGTCGATTCTGATCTGGAAGGCTCGACAGGACTAAAAACCATTCGTGAAAAGCATCCGGAAGTGTTTGTACGCGCCGGCATCATGGAGCGAGGAAATTTCTCTGCCGCCGCGGGCTTCGGGTTCGAAAAAGGTAAGCAAGGTATCTTCAGCACGTTTTCCGCATTTCTGGAAATGATTATTTCGGAAGCAACCATGGCACGCTTGAACGATTCAAATGTGATCTGCCACTTCTCCCACGCAGGTGTGGACGAGATCTCAGACAATACGTGTCACTTCGGCATTAACGTTTTTCTGGCACATAGCGGCCTACCGGAAGGGGACAAAACTCGTCTCTATTTCGCCGCCGATGCAACGCAATTGAAATCTGTCATTGAAACCATTTGGAACGACGAAGGAATTCGGTACGTATTCAGCACACGATCGAAAGTACCTTTCATTTTGAAAGAAGACGGTTCAAGATTCTTCGACGAAAACTACACCTTCGCCCCAGGCGTAGACGAAGTCATTCGTGAAGGTTCCGCTGGGTATGTTGTCTCCTTCGGCGAAATGGTCTACCGATCATTGGACGCCGTCGATAGGGCCCGCGCGGAAGGTATCGACGTCGGACTCATTAGTAAAACTACCCTGAATGTAGTGGATGAGGAATCCATGAAGAGGGTGGGGCAAAGCCCGTTCGCACTTGTTGTAGAAGGTCAAAACGAAAACACTGGCCTCGGCTCCAGGTACGGCACTTGGTTGTTGCAACGTGATTTTGCGCCAAAATATGCGGACATGGGAATTTCTAAACCGGGTGCCGGCGGAATCCCCGAACACATTCCGTTCCAAGGGCTTGCGCCTGACGACATTCTGGATCGCATCCGTTCTTTACATTCCTAAAAGCAGACAAGATTTTATTGAATCGGCGGAGATTTCTTCTCCGCCTTTTTTTGTTGATTTTTTTTCGATCAGAAACTTGCGAAGTGAAAAATTAATCGTCATCATAGTACGAGTATTTTATTAAAAATGGTCAGGGGCAGCAGTTTATGAGCCGGTTAGAATTCTGTAAAGAAATCTCCAAAGCTAAAAGATACTCGAAGTTGGTCGAATGCGGAAGAGACCAGCTTGACCTGGAAGATTCCCAGGATCTGGGGTATGTCATGGACGCAACCGAGACCTGGGTACTCCTGCAAAACGTGGATCCGGGGATTAAGTTGGACGGATACTCCATACTTCGCATCCAGGATATCAGCGAACTCGAAACGGAAATACCACAGGCGAGTTTCATTGAAAAAGCGTTGTCGATTCGAAAGAAAAATCCGACGCGACCTGTCCTCATTGACTTAACAAGCATCGAGACCATCATTCGGTCCATCGACGAAAACTATCCATTGATTACGATCCATCGCGAAGAAGTCGACCCCAGTAATTGCTGGATCGGTTCGGTGGATTCGTTGACGACAAAGACGGTCGTCATCAAAGAAATCAATCCTGAGGCTAAATGGGACGGAACGAAGCGAATTCGTCTCGATGAAATTACGCGCATGGATTTCGACGGTGGCTATGAAACCGCTCTGGCACTCGTCGCCCGCCTGTAATACGAATAAGGAATTCCCATGAATCGTTCTCGTTCTGAATCTCTTTTCGAAGAGGCAAACCGCGTGCTCGTCGGTGGGGTCAATAGTCCTGTAAGAGCATTCAAGGGCGTAGGCGGCTCTCCCTTTTTCGCCACTTCGGGAAAAGGCGCAACAGTCACTGACGCCGACGGGAACACGTATATCGACTACGTTCTCTCTTGGGGCCCTCTCGTTTTAGGGCACGCGCATCCGATCGTCGAAGAAGCGGTCAGGAAAGCTCTCGAAAACGGCGCTAGTTTCGGAATCCCTACGGAAGCCGAAATCCGTTTAGGCGAAACGATCGCAAATCACATCAAGTGCGTCGAGAAGGTTCGGCTGGTCAACAGCGGTACCGAAGCCACGATGAGCGCTATCAGGCTGGCAAGAGGCGCGACGGGTCGAGACATTGTGGTAAAAATCGAAGGCTGTTACCACGGTCACGTCGACGGTTTATTAGTCGCCGCAGGCAGTGGCCCGACCACGTTCGGACACCCGACGAGTCCGGGCATCCCGAAATCCCACGCCGAAAGTACTTTGACCATTCCGTACAACGATCTCGAAGCGGCGAAGGCAGTACTGGAAGCCAAAGGCGACGAAATCGCATGCATTATCCTCGAACCCGTCCCCGGTAATATGGGCGTTATCGTCCCCCAAGACGGTTATCTGGCGGGCTTGAGGGAATTGACGAAGGCCCACGGAACATTGTTGATATTCGACGAAGTCATGTCCGGTTTTCGAATTGCCATGGGTGGCGCGGAAGAACGATTCGGAGTAACCCCCGATTTGGTCACCCTCGGCAAGGTCATCGGCGGTGGATTACCCGTCGGCGCATACGGCGGCTCACAAGATCTGATGGATCAGATTTCGCCGGTCGGCCCGATTTACCAAGCCGGTACGTTGTCCGGAAATCCTCTGGCGACAGCCGCCGGGCAGGCCACATTGGACGTACTATCCAGCGATGGGGTCTACGACTCAACCGTTAACGCGATGACTCTTTTGGGAAGAGGATTAGGTGAGATTGCCCGTGAAGCCGGCGTCCCTGTGCATCAAACTCAAGTTGGATCCATGGCGTGTCTTTTCTTCAACGAGAACCCAGTCCAAAACTATCAAGATGCACTGACATCAAACACTGAACGCTTCAGTACGTATTTCCACGCCATGCTCGACAACGGAGTCTACCTGGCACCATCTCAATTCGAAGCCGGATTCACCAGTATCGCCCATGACTCATCCGTCATTGACCGCACGCTCGACGCAGCACGGTCGGCGATGGCCAGTCTCTAATAGAAATTTTGTACTTCTTCCCGCACCGCTGATATATTGTGCGCTCAATTAACGATTGGATTTTCAATGCACTCAATGGTTTTACTCATTCAATGCCCCGATCAGTCCGGCATCGTGGCAAAAATCAGCGATTTCATCTACAAGCGCGATGGTAATCTGACAGACGCGAGTCAACACTCCACAGGTGCCGATGATGGCCGCTTTTTCATGCGCGTCGAATTCGATCCTGCCGAAGACGACGCCAACACCGAGGTGATGACTCAAGCACTAACGCCATTGATGAACGAACTCAGTGCTAAATGGGAACTCTTCAGTTCTGAAAAAATCCCACGAATGGCATTGGCCGTCTCCAAATTCGACCATTGTCTCGTCGACTTACTATACCGGGTTCAATCCGGTGAACTTCGCGCGGAGATTCCGCTTATTGTCAGCAACCACGCCGACGCCCAACATCACGCAGATACCCACAACGTCCCTTTCGTCCAATTGCCCGTCACGAAAGAAACTAAATCCGACCAGGAAAAACAATTCGTTAAAGCCATAGCTGAGAAAAGTGATTTCCTCGTCATGGCCCGGTACATGCAAATACTTTCTCAAGATTTCCTGGATCATTACGGGAAACCGGTCATTAACATTCACCACAGCTTTCTGCCATCTTTCAAAGGGGCGAACCCTTATCGCCAGGCCTTCGATCGCGGCGTTAAACTCATCGGGGCCTCCGCTCATTATGCGACGACGGATCTGGATGAAGGCCCAATCATCGAACAAGTGGTGGATCGGGTTACTCACCGCGATACCGTCGAGAGTCTTCGAAACAAGGGAAAATCGCTGGAACAGCAGGCGCTTTCCCGTGCTGTCAAAGCCCACGTCGAGCGTCGTGTAATCCGCTACGAAAACAAGACGATCGTCTTCGAGTAAGAATATCCGCTGCTTGTCCGTTATTTAATTGACTTTGAGTTTTTTGAATGCGAGACGCACAGCAGTATGAATACCGATTCGACCATCGACGTAGAATTTCATCCCTCTGGAAAAATGGCCATTCGCAGGATCACAAAAGATACGACCTTCGAGAATGTTGGGGATTTCAATTACAGTCCAATTTCCCATGAGAATTTTGTAAAAGGAATGTCCACCCTGTGGGATTTCCGTAATGCGTCCCTTAAATCATTTACAGGTATTTCTACTCAAGCCGTGATTGAATTGGCCAAGACGTCGCGAGAAAGTCGATTGGAGCAACGAGGCGATGGCGGGTTGGCCATCGTTCTGAAAAGTAAATTTGGGACGGGTATGGCCAACATGTTTGGAGGGTTTTATAAGACCCCAAACATGTCGATTCTAGTCACGTCTAACTACGAAGAAGCGATTGAATGGTGTTGTGAAAACCATGCCATGGAAATCAAAGCGTAAAAAGTAGCCGGACGTACCTATCGATACGCCCGGCCAGAAATTAGTCGATGATCGCCTGATTGGCTAGCACCGTGAAGTCTTGACGAATATTTAAGTGCGTATACGGACGCACTTGGGTCATCATGATTCCAATCAACTCTTCCTCCGGATCCACCCAAAAAACCGTACAGTACGCGCCTCCCCAACTATAGGTACCCTTAGATTGAATCGCGTTCGCTTGTCCGCGATCCAATACGACGCTGTACCCAAGGCCAAAACCGTTTCCCGGACCGCGCAGCCAAATCGGCAAATCTTCCGTATGGTTAACCGTCATCAGCTCGACTGTTTTGCGGCCGAGTATCCGCACACCATTCAGTTCCCCGCCATTTAACATCATCTGGTGAAACTTCCAATAATCAGTAGCCGTGGAAACCAGTCCACCCGAACCCATGAAGTAAAGGTGCGGTTCTTTTACGAAGCGGCTATCTGCGGTGTCCGGCTCCGCCGGCTCAATTTTGTTGTCGGCGCCCGGGCGATATTGAACGGTGAACCGATCAAGCTTTGACTCGGGCAAATAGAAATGAGTGTCCACCATACCCAACGGGCCGAATATGTGTTCCTTAAAATATTCGTCCAATGTCTGGCCCGACATCACTTCAACTAAACGGCCCACGATGCACGTGGCGCGTGAATATTCCCACTTCTCACCGGGATGATAATTCAAAGGAACGCTCGCATATCGTTTCACGAAATCAGCGACCGTGTCATTTGCGGAAGCCCGTGCCGACGCCTCACGGTATAGAGGCTGCGTATCCGCTCCTCGATAACTGTTTGACAGTCCCGCCGTATGCGTGAGAACTTGCTCCACCGTGATATGCGTTTTCGCTGGTTCCAGTCGATACGAGACGCCAAGCGAATCTCCTTCTGTAGGCACGGCAACCTGCATGTGCTCGAACTCCGGCAACCACTTGTATATTGGATCGGTCAGTTGGAATTCGCCCTGCTCGTACAACATCATCAAAGCAACCGACGTGATCGGTTTGGTCATCGATGCGATTCTGAAGATTGCATCCTTCCTCATCGGGTCCTTATCTGCCACGTCTTTCAAGCCCTGAGCTTCATAGTGAACAATTTTCCCTTTACGTGCGACCAACGTGACTGTACCCGCCACAAGTTCATCATCAATGTAACGTTTCATCACAGTATTGATCCGCTCGAGCCGCTCAGTAGACATCCCAACTTTTTCCGGCTTGCTAAGCGGTAAAGCATCCCCACTGCCGGCCCAACCGGTCCCGGATACGGAGGACACCATCGTCGCAAGCATCAAGATAGTCAGTTTTTTCATGACAAACTTCCTTTCGTGGTAAAAAACGTATTGTAAGTAGCGCGCAATGCCTTGTCAACGCACTCTGATAACGGCATCGCGAGACCAATTTTCATGCACGCGTTGATGAATTTATGGTGGGACGTATTCGCCATGGGGAATTCTGCGCCCGGAGATGTCGGAGCAAATATAGCGAGATTTTCCACTGCACTGATCGCGATCGGGTGGACCCTTAAGGCGACCGAATCTCTTAGGCCGACTAAAGAATAAGCATCGCATCGCCGTAGGAGTAGAATCGAAATTTGTTCTCCACAGCGTAATCGTACGCTTTCAACATCAGATCCTTCCCGCCAAATGCGCACACTAATGCTAACAGACTTGATTTCGGCAAATGGAAATTTGTGAGCAAAACATCGACGCCGCGAAAGGTGTAGGGAGGATAAATATAGCAATTGGTCGATCCATCGCCAGCCACGAATTTTCCGTCAATAAAACGCGTTTCCAAAACACGCGTTGACGTAGTTCCAACGCTGACGACTCTGCCGCCAGCATTTCTCGCCGCGTTTAATTTGCCAGCCGCATTTTCCGAGAAATAATATTCTTCAGAATCCACTACATGATTGGCAAGATCAGGCACTTGGATGGGTTTAAACGTTCCATATCCTACGTGAAGAGTGAGATAGGAACGCTGAATTCCTTTAGCCTCCAGATTCTCGAAAACCTCTGGCGTAAAATGGAGTCCGGCGGTTGGTGCAGCGACCGCGCCCGGATTGTGGGCATATACAGTCTGATATCGCTCGGAATCCACCTGCACCTCTTCTTTCCGGTGGATATAGGGTGGAAGAGGTATTTCGCCGGCATCCTCCAACCGTTGAAGGACATTGTTTTCTTCAAATCGGATTCGCCGTCTTCCATCCGGTAAGACTTCGTTCACTTGTACGTGGAGTACATCGCCGACCGAAACGAACGTCCCGGGCTTCACTCTCGCGGACGGTCGGACCAATGCGTCCCAAATGCCCGGTTCAGTTTCGTGCAGCAAAAAAATCTCGACGTGGCCACCGGTTTTCTTGACGCCCTTCATTCTGGCACGAATCACTTTCGTTTCGTTCAGTACGAGAGAATCGCCGGAATTCAGATAGGCACCGATATTCGAGAATTGATCTTCTTCAAATCTCCCGGAATCGCGATGCACCACCAACAGGCGGGATTCGTCTCGTTTCGCCGCAGGTTTTTGTGCAATCAATTCATCCGGCAACGTGTAATTTAGGTCTTCAGTTTTCATATGATGAAAAACATACCATGATGGCACGCCGTCTACAACTGAAATTTGATTTTTTTTTAAAAACCATAGATCCTCTACGAACAACGGCAATCGAAAGGATTAACCATGACCGAACCGGAAGAAACTGTTTGGGGTAAGGCCACTCGAAGTGTACGCACCGAAAAGTACCTGAGACGGCCCAGCCGGTTGTGGGACAATCTGTATCGTACGCACCTGATCGCCACGGAGTTCTTGCGCGGTAGTTTTACATTTCGAAATGAAGGTCCCTGTGTCACTGTGTTCGGGTCAGCGCGTATCCCGGAAGATCACCCATTCTACACATTGGGCATCGACGTGGGAAGCGCCCTCGCAAAAAACGGGTATACCGTAATGACGGGCGGAGGTCCGGGTGTGATGGAAGCCGTCAACCGAGGTGCGAAAGAGGCCGGTGGGCGGTCGCTGGGGTGCAACATCAAATTGCCTCACGAACAACTTCACAATCCTTATTTGGATAAATGGATTACGTTCCACCACTTCTTCATTCGAAAAGTCATGCTGGTAAAACACTCCTGTGCTTTCATCGTATTGCCCGGAGGTTTCGGCACGTTGGATGAAGTGTTCGAAACGGCTACGTTAATTCAGACCAAAACTATACAGCGGTTTCCTATCATTTTGATGGGAGACGGTTTTTGGCCGGAGTTATACGATTTTATGGACAAAGCGCTCGTTACCAACGAAACCATCAGTGGCAATGACCGCAGCATTTTTTTTACAGCTCGAGAACCAGATGAAGCGGTTCAACTTATTCAGAATATCACTGGCTAAGAAACCTATTTCAACTCAATGGGTTCACCCTGACGTAGAATCTCAACCATTTGGTCGTTGTCCCGGATCTTTCCTTGCAACGCCTCCATAGCTTTTTCTTCTCCATGCACCAAGAAAATCTCCTTGGCTGTTCCTTTGAAGTGACCCGCAAATTCCAACAATTCACTCTGCCCCGCATGGCAACTGAACGCATTGATAACCTCCACATGAGCCCGAAGTGGATGCTCGACCCCGAATAATTTTATGTAAGGTCTTTCTTCGACGATACGACGACCCAACGTATTCACCGCCTGAAACCCGACGATCAGAATTGTATTCTTCTTATTGCCGCAATTATTTTTGATGTGATGTACGATACGACCAAACTCACACATTCCTGACGCCGAAATGATTACACATGGATCGGTACGATCATTGAGAGCGATCGATTCTTCAACATTCCGTATATATTTGATTCGGGCGGGTCTAAATGGGTCACCGCCTTTCGCCATGTCGTCTCGAATCTGCGCGTCAAAGCACTCCGTATGCATTCTAAAAATGTCGGTTAGCCCTACCGTCAACGGACTGTCCACAAAAATCGGGACGTCTGGAAGCGCTTTTCTCAGTTCCAATCGCTTCAATACATAAACGATCTCCTGCGCCCTCTCCAAAGCGAAACTCGGAATGATGACTTTTCCACCACGTTCGACGGTGTCATTCAGAACACGCTCGAGGTCAACTTCCATTTGATCCAAATCTTCATGATCCCTATCGCCGTAGGTGCTTTCCATCATGACCCAATCGGCTTGCTTCGGGATATCCGGGTCACGGAGTATGGGTAGATTTTTTCTGCCAATATCGCCCGAAAATAAAAACGACCTGGGAATCTGGTTCTCTTCCCATTCGAGTAATACCATGGCGGAACCCAGTATATGGCCTGCGTCGAAAAAGGTGCATCGAATACCACCGCCGATCTCGATCGAGCTCCGATACGGCACGCTAATAAATTGCTTCATTATTTCCTGGGCATCCTCAACCGTGTACAGCGGCCGTACCACTTGATGCTTCCGTTTTGCCAACCATTCTACATCCCGTTCCTGAATATGAGCACTATCCTGTAACATGACTGCGCACAAATCTCGGGTAGCCGGGGTGGAATAAATACGCCCGTGATATCCCGACCGCGCCAAAAAAGGAAGAAGGCCGCTGTGATCTATGTGAGCATGGCTTAAAACCACTGCATCAATCGTTTTAGGTTTGAATTGAAGTGAGCGATTTTTTCTGTCGGCGTCCTTTCTGTGCCCTTGAAACAATCCGAAATCGAGAAGAATTCGGCGTCCGTTTATTTCGAGAAGATGCTTACTGCCCGTAACTTCTTTTGCCGCACCATACGATGTGAGCTTCATAAATTCTCCCCAGAGTTCATAGAAACCATAGCTTAGTGCTTTGTACAAACGATTACAATCATTTGACTTTTGATGATAAGATAGGAAGCGATTGAAACGAATAACCAGGAGAGAAATATGAAAAAAATGATTCCGTTTGGGCTCGCGTTGGTCACCGTCTTAGCTGGATTCTCGTTTGTCGACGCCGCGAAAGACGCTGAAACCCAAAAAGCCGTCGAGGAGGCGACGGCCTCCCTTGACGAGTACATGTTGGCATTCAACGCCCGCGATCCGAAAGCATGGGCCGCCACCCTCAACTACCCACACGTCCGCATAGCCAGCGGCTCAGTGCGAGTGTGGGAAACTGAGCAAGAATACGCCGATTACATGGACTTCGACTCGTTTGCCGAACGCTTCGGATGGGACCATTCCCACTGGTTGACCCGAAAAGTCGTTACCGCCTCCAAAGATAAAATCCATTTCGCCACGGTGTTTCAACGTTTCAACGACAAAAACGAGCCGATCGCCACGTTTAACTCCATGTATATCGTCACAAAAGTGAACGGCCATTGGGGCACGCAGGCACGCTCTAGCTTCGCCCCGTAGGCTTTCGAATGGGGAGAAATTTTCAAGATCATGTCGTGTTCATTACGGGTGGTTCCGCCGGAATTGGCGCCGGTCTTGGCGTAGAATTTGCGCGCCAAGGTGCCAAGGTCGTCCTAGCCGCCCGTAGTAAGGCACGGTTGGCCGAATCTGCAGAAGCTGTAAAAGCCGTTGAGGGCGAGGCACTGACCGTTGAATGCAACGTGACCGACCGAACTAGCCTGGAAAATGCAGTCACGAAAAGTATCGACCATTTCGGACAACTGGATGTCGTCATCGCCAACGCCGGATTTGGCGTTTCAGGGACGCTCGAGTCCCTGACCACGGACGATTACCGCAGACAATTCGAACTTAACTACTTCGGTTTGTTGGATACAATCTATGCAACCCTCCCAGCTCTAAAAAAGAACGCTGGGCGATTGGTGTTAATTTCCAGCGTCATGGGAAAATTCGGCCGGCCCGGTTCCTCAGCCTATGCATCCAGTAAATTTGCCGTTACGGGATTGGCTGACACCATCTATTATGAACTTCTCAATGAAGGTGTAACCGTCACCTGCATCCACCCGGGCCTGGTGGAAAGCAACTTCCGAAGTGTCAGTAACGACAACGAGTTTCAGGAAGACTTGCCGGATTCCGCGCCCCGACGATTCGTCGTACCCACCGAAGTCGCCGCTCGTGAAATAGTCCGGGCCGTCCGCAAGAGAAAAAAGGAAGCCACGATCACCGGCCACGGAAAAATCCTCGTGTTCCTCACGCGCCACTTCCCCGACCTCACCCGTGTCGTAGTAACGGCACTCACGAAAGGTCGTATGGATAAATTCCAATCCGCTTTTCGCCATCCGGCCAACAAAGATTAGCTGTTCCATCCTTGTTAAACCCACGGCTCTTTGATATTCTTTTTTGAATGTCTTTTCTCAGTTCACTATGGAGACCCACACCATGTCCACTTTCTCACGCCGATCTTTTCTTCAATTAACTGCAGCAGCCGGAGTCGGATTAATGACCACTCCAAGCCACGCCAAAGAGGGTAAAGTACTACCGGCCCCCTTCATGCCCAAACCGAAATACATCAAGACCAACGGGATCAATATGGCGGTCTATGAACAGGGCGAGGGAATTCCCGTTGTTTTCTGTCACGGCTTTCCGGAACTCGCATTTTCCTGGCGCCATCAAATGAAGGGACTCAGTGCTGCCGGTTTCCGATGTATCGCTCCGGACCAACGCGGCTATGGCCTAACGGACCGACCGGATGATCCGAAATCCTACGACATCAAACATTTGGTCGACGATATGGCCGGAATGCTGGACGCTCTAGAAATTGAAAAGGCCGTTTTCGTGGGTCACGACTGGGGCGGCGGGGTCGTGTGGGCCATGGCGCACATCCATCCGGATCGATGCCTTGGTGTTGTGGGTGTAAACACGCCGGGGAGTCGCCCTCCGAATCTTCCTCCAGTAAAACCGTCCGAAGAATCGCTCATCAAAATGACTCCAAATTACTACGTGATGACGTTTCAAAAACCGGGCCATGCGGAATCCAAATTAGAAAAAGACGTCCGCAAAACGTTCGAGTTTATTTTACGCAAAGGCGACATTTGGAATGTAGATCACTTTAAATCCCTGCCCGAGGATTCTCCTGAAAGACAGATGGATCTCCTGAAGATGCTGGAACGAGAAGAAATGCCCGGCTATGCCTTCTTACCGGACGACGCGATGGACTATTTCGTGGACACGTTTGAGAAAACCGGGTTCACCGGCGGTCTCAACTGGTATCGAAATATCGGTGGCAGAGGCGAAGCATTTGCCAACGCCAAATGGGAAGTCGACTTTCCCTGTCTCTATGTGGGCGCCGAACATGACGTGATTCTTCGTCCCTCTTCGGCAGACGGTATGGAAGACTACATTAAGGACTTCGAACGCTACACGGTGAAAGATTGCGGACACTGGACCCAACAGGAAAAACCGGTTGAGTTGAATCGTGTGATAATTGACTGGTTGGGGCGTAAAATCAAGTAAACTTCCAGTTTGCGTAATTTTCGGCTAAACACTTTAATTTAAATAGTTTATGACGCAAAATAAGAAAAATGGCACCGTTTCGAAACAGCCGGTGTTTGAATATGTGGGTAATCTTGCCTATGATAGCAAGGTTTGAAGAGTATTCAGTTTTTGAACGTTCTATATATAAAGGGAGATAAAAAATGAAGATTGCTACATGGCTGGCTTTGCCCAGTCTGGCTTTATCGGTGATGGCCCTCAGTGTCACTGCAAATGCCGCTGAAAAAGTTACATTCACAAAAGACGTCCTGCCGATTCTTCAGGAAAATTGCATTGTCTGTCACCGCGCCGGCGGTAGCAACATGGGCGGCATGGTCGCACCCATGGCATTTACGACCTACAAAGAGATTCGTCCTTGGTCAAAAGCGGTTGCTAAAGCGGTTGCTTCCAAAGCTATGCCGCCTTGGGATGCTGCATCAGAACACTCCGGCCAGTTCATTGGCGAACGCGGATTGACTGATGCGGAAATCGCTACGATCGTCGCATGGGTCGAACAGGGCGCTACACGTGGCAATCCAAAAGATGCTCCCGCACCAGTTGAATTTCCGACTGTCGACGGCTGGGCAATCGGTGAGCCTGACTTAATCGTTTCTATGCCCGACGCATATTTCGTTCCGGATGAAGTCCGTGACGAAACTAAATACTTCCCCATGGAATTGACTGCAGATATTCTTCCGACCGATCGTTGGATCAAATCCGTTGAGTTTCGTCCGGGTAGCGAAGTGGTTCACCACATCATCGCTCGTCCGTTCGGTGGTATCGCTCCGGGTAACGTACCTAAGGAATATCGCGACGGATACAGTGCTAAAGTAAAAACCGGTACGAAACTGGTTTGGAACATGCACTACCATAAAGAAGAAGGTCCCGGTACAGGTATGTGGGATCAGTCCTCCCTCGGCGTACGGTTCTACCCAGAAGGTTACACGCCGGCACACGTATTGACGACGGTACCCCTCGGACCAAGAATGATCAAAATCCCTGCTGGCGATCCGAATTACTCTCGTGAAGCATGGCACACCTTTGAAAAAGACACATTGATTACCCACATGATGCCTCACATGCACTTGCGTGGCACGAGAGTCTTGTATGAACTGCATTACCCTGACGGTAAAGAAGAAACACTCTTGAGCGTTCCCGAGTATGACTTCAACTGGCAGACGGCTTACCGGTTCAAAGAGCCCAAAGAAGTTCCAGCTGGTACGAAAGTTCACTTGACCGGTTGGTGGGATAATTCTGCTGACAACGAATCCAACCCGAACCCCGACATTGAAATCACATGGGGTGAAGCAACCGACGAAGAAATGCTCTTCGGCTGGATTTCTTTCACAAACAAAGAAGAAGATGCTACGGGACACCAAGGCGTCTCTCGTCAAAGAAGCAGTGACGACTAGAATCTAAACAATAGACACAATTAAACAGGCGCGCGGTGAACATTCACCGCGCGCTTTTTTTGTGCAATCATGTTGACTCACGTTCCGGCGCTCGCTACCATGATGGATTCTTATCAAACCTATATTTTGGAGACATATACCCATGAAAGCAGTCGTCGTATCCGATACCGATACATTCAGCGTTGAAGAGGTCGAACTCGCAGCACCGAAAGCCGGTGAAGTGAAAGTCAAAATGGTTGCGGCAGGCGTTTGCCATTCCGACCTGTCCGTTATTAACGGCACCATCCCGGCCAAATTCCCTTTTATCATCGGCCACGAAGGCGCTGGCATCGTTGACGAAGTGGGTGATGGCGTCACCAATGTAAAGCCCGGTGACCATGTAATCTTGTCGTTTGTACCCTTCTGCCAGGATTGTTACTTCTGCGACAACGGACAACCCTACCTTTGCGAAGCGGCCAACAAAGTGAACATGGGCTGTCAGCTCGACGGCACCACCCGAACCACGAAAGGCGGAGAAGATGTCCAAGTCATGAATGGCCTCGGATGTATGGCCGAATCCGTCGTCTGTCCATCCATCAGCGTCGTTCCCATCGACGATGATATTCCAATGGAAATCGGCGCCTTGGTCGGTTGTGGAGTGACCACCGGAGTAGGTGCCGCACTCAACGCAGCCAAGGTACAACCCGGCACAAGCGTCGCCGTCATTGGATGCGGTGGTGTCGGCTTATCCACCATACAAGGTGCGAAAGTCGCCGGCGCGAAAACCATCATCGCCATCGACCTCTCGCCGGAAAAACTGGAACTGGCAAAATCATTCGGTGCCACCCACGGCCTCATCGCGGACGATGACCTCTTTGGAAATGTCAAAGGCCTCACCGAAGGTCGCGGAGTAGATTATGGTTTCGAAGTCATCGGCTTCTCGAAAACGATGGAATTGGCGTACAACATGACTCGTAATGGCGGAGTCACGACATTGGTAGGGATTGGAAAACATAAAGATCGCATGTCCTTCAGTGCGCTTGCCTTCCCGGTAAAAGCAAAAAAACTTTGCGGATGTATGTACGGTGATTCAAATCCTCCCGAAGATTTCCCCCGTATGTTGGACCTCTACAAAAAGGGCGAGCTTGAACTGGACAAAATGATCACGAAAACCTACAACATTGATGAAGCCCCCGAAGCTTTTCGCGCTCTGGAAGCCGGCGAAAATGCTCGCGGCGTAATCCTCTTCAACTAGAAAAAGGAGATTCACATGCGTTACGGAATTCTTACGGTAGCAATGGTCGTCGGCTTTTCGCTCTGTGTCGGCACAAGCGAAACTGCCGTTTCACCGGAAAAACAAGTACTCGTATCTCTGGAACATTATTTCCAGGCCTGGAACGAACCCGACGATGATAAGCGACGTGAATTACTGAAGGGCCATTGGGCGGAAGACGCGACCTATACCGACCCCACGGCTCACGTAGAAGGTCTGGAAGCCCTGGTCGAACATATCGCCGCGTTCCAAAATAATCCCCAAATGAAAGGACTGTCTTTGTCTCAAGCTTCCGGAATAAACATCCACCACCGGGTCTTACGTTTCCAATGGGAAATGAAAGGTCCAGACGGACGTGTATTAACACCCGGAATCGATTACGGCGAATTTGACGAGAAAGGCCAACTCACCAAAATCGTCGGATTCTTCGGCCCCTACCCGAAACTCAAAAAGTAACTGAAAACAAAACAGGTGAACTTATGCTAAAAAAATTTATGACGATGACAATGGCTCTCACAATGATGAGCCTTATTGGTTGCGCCCCGGCCACACAAGATGCGGAAGAGAAGGAGTCGAATTCGATGGAACCCACCTTACGAATGATCGAGAGTAATGGATTGAATATGCGAATCGCCGAAATGGGTGAAGGTCCGTTGGTGATTTTCGTTCACGGCTGGCCGGAATCCTGGTATTCGTGGCGCCATCAATTGCCTGCCATTGCCGCCGCCGGATATCGCGCGGTTGCTCCAGATATGCGTGGATACGGGAAAACAGACGCTCCGGACAACGTGGAAGACTACGACATCAAAAAACTTACGGCTGATGTAGTCGGCGTGATCGATGCGCTCGGCGAAGAGACTGCCATCGTAGTTGGACATGATTGGGGTTCTATCGTCGCTTGGAACTGCGTTCTCCTCCACCCGGATCGTTTTACCAGCCTTGTCGCCATGAGTGTCCCTTACGGCGGACGCGGACCTGAATCACCCATCGCAGGATGGAAACGCCAATACAATGATGACTTTTTCTACATCCTTTACTATCAGGATTATGGCGTAGCAGAAAAAGAATTCGACGCCGATCCCAACGGCATCCTCAGCCGCCTCTATTTATCCCCCGAATCTCCACGCGAAGAACCCACATTGACCGATCCCAAAATGGCGGCCGGCGGCTGGATTCCCCGCTTAGGCGCTCCGAAAGGATTGCCAGACTGGTTGACTCAGGAAGACCTTGATTACTACGTCAACGAATTCACCGAAGCAGGATTCCGGGGCGGAATTAACTATTACCGGAACTTCCACCGAAACTGGGAAATCACTCCCGAGCTTGATGGTGCAAAAGTGAAACAGCCGGTGTTGTTCGTGGCCGGCGAAAAAGATGTCGTCATTGGCGGTGCCAATGCTCAAATGTTAACGGGCCTGATGGGACGCGCTACCGAAGACCTCCGTGAAGTAGTCATCATTCCCGAAGTCGGACATTGGGTGCAGCAAGAAGCAGCCGAAGAAACCAACGCCGCAATTCTGAAATTCCTTGAAGAGCTGAAATAGCCCCTTCGCTTATTCAGTAGCAGGTGGAAATTTTTCTAACGCGGCGGCCGGCCGAATCGGTCGCCGTTCAAAGTTTCCAGCGCAATTCGGACACGCCCCTTTGTGTGTATTGGTCGCACATTCATCGCAAAAGGTACATTCGAAAGAACAAATCACCGCGTCGGTAGATTCAGGCGGGAGCGCCTTACCACAGGTTTCGCAAGCAGGTTTCAATTTCAACATCGAGTTTATTTCTCCGATCGAACTTGTTTTTCCACGTCAGCCAACATGGCATCCAGCTGTTCCCGAGTATACATTTTTCCCTGCGAAAATACCGCTTCAATAGACTCCGTGTATCGAATGTTATCCAGCGGATTCTCATTCAACAAAACCAAATCGGCCCACTTCCCTTTTTCGACCGTACCCAACTGGTCACCCATTTCCATAAATTCCGCACAGTCACGGGTCCCAGCTATCAATGCTTGATGAGGCGTCATCCCTACATGTTCGACCAGCTGGTCCAATTCGTCGTGTAGAGAAAACCCAGGATAAATGAGCACGACGCCCGTGTCCGTCCCCGGTAGAACTCTCACGCCTTCTTCATACATCTCTCGCAAATTCCGATACGAGCTTTCCAACAACTTATCCCAATTTCGAACAGGGGATTCTTTCGTATCCACCACCTGCGCCCGCCAACTCTCCAACAATTGACGTGATACATATTTTCGCCGGGCACTATTCTTCGTGTCTGGGTTTTCTACGATCTCCTCGACATATTCAACCGGCTTCAAGATGGAGTATTCGTAATTCGACAAAGTCGGAACCAATACCACCCCGTTCCGAGCCATCTCTTTGTAGAGTACCCTACGTTCTTTCTCAGTCTTGTTATTCAACAACGCCGTCGGCGTGTGCTCCCAACTAGATTGCCCCGATGCGATCTGAATACGATAGGGATAGTCCGCGTGGCCGCCAACTTTCAGGCCTGCCTGGGTTGCCGCATCGACAATCGCCTTGTGGGTCGTCTTGTTCTTGGCTGTTCGCACCTTAATATAGTCCGCGCCCAACGCCTTGACCCGTTCCACAGCGGCTTGAGCCTCTTCCGGGGTGTCCACGCCTATCCGACTATTATCAATGCCCTCACCCAGGCCCCGATCTATTAAGCGTTGGACAAACGCCTTGCTTTCCAAGATCGGTCCACACGTTTTGATTCGTGGCCCCACCCGGACACCGGCATCAACTTCGTCCTTCCATGTGATATTGGTCCGATAATCGCCGCCAGCATCTCGAATCGAAGTAACCCCGTTCGCCAGGAGCATAGGCAGCGTCGTCGGCCCCTGACTTTCCACATGAACGTGCATGTCCCACAAACCCGGAATCAGGAATTTCCCAGTTCCGTCGATTACAACCGAACCGGCGCCCTTGAATTTATTCTTCTTCTGAATAGACTGGATAACCCCGTCATCAATCACAACTGTACGGTTGGGTTGCAACCCTTTCCCCGTCATCGGGATCATGTTCACGTTTTCGATGATGACCGTGTCGGCGCAAACCTGAACGCTAAACGCAGCAAACAGTAAACAAATGAGGCATAGTCTAGTCATAAGGCTTCCTTTTTAATCAGTAAAACTTTGGAATTAGACTGGCTTGAATGGAAAACGGTTTAAAATTCAATTCCTCGTGAACAAGGAAATCTCTCGGTCGTTTTTTTGTTCAGCGCCAGACGTAGATCGGCCGTTTCGAATGACTCGATTCAGATCGTCCAAGAGTTCCAGGACCTTACCCGGTTCTTCGTTCACCAGGTTATTGGATTCGCCAATGTCATTTTCTAAATCATAAAGCTGCAGCATCGGTAAGTCTTCAGTCTCATCCCGATTCGGCCGAGGAAAGCTCCAACCACCCGAATCCGGCGCCGTTATCAATTTCCAGTCGCCTTTTCGAATCGCGAACGTTCCGTTTATTGAGTGATGAACCAGAACATCATGGACGGCAATATCTGAGTCTCCGGTGAGCAACGGCAACAAACTCACACTATCTTCGGCGGCTGAATCGGGCGTTGAGAAATCCACGATTTCTGCGCACGTCGCCATAAAATCAAACAACCCGATTGTTGTGTCGTTCTTCGCGCCGGCCTCAATCTTCTCCGGCCAGTGTGCAATGAATGGCACACGGTGACCACCTTCAAATATGTCTGCTTTGTGCCCTCTAAACCGGTAACTTGGGTTATGCCCAAACGTTTTCAACGCGGAAAAATTCGCTTGAGGTGAACATCCATTGTCACTGGAAAAAATTAACAACGTGCTGTCGAGTTCGCCGCTTTTCTCCAGAGCCGCGTACACCGCCCCGACCGTGGCATCAACCTGCATGACAAAATCCCCATACGGATTCATCTTACTTTTACCCTGCCATTCCTCGCCTGGAAGTATCGGTGTGTGGGGGGCCGTCAAAGGAAAATACAAAAAAAACGGAGCATCACCCTTTGCCTTCTCTTCAATATAACCGACAGCTTTATCAGTCAAGATAGGCAAAACTTGATCCGCCTCGAAACTCGGCTCAGCGGGTCCGGGCCGATTGGGTACATGGAACGCCTTCTCTTCAGTGGGCATGCCAACCAATCCGTCGTTTTCGATGTACACATAGGGATGCATATCCAACGAAGCGCTAATCCCGAAAAAATAGTCAAACCCCAATGCGTTAGGACCATTATTGATACGTTTCGAGTAGTCGATATCCCATCCTGGGTATCGGGTCTTTTCCAAGTTCCCCGTCTTACCCTCCTGCAGGGTCCAATCCATACCCAAGTGCCACTTTCCGATGCAGGCCGTTCGATACCCCGCGCTCTTCAATACGTCCGCGACCGTCATTCGATCATCGTCTATCAGATGACGCGAATACCCCCATGTCACGCCGTTCGCCAAACGCGATCGCCAATTGTAACGGCCCGTGAGCAAACTGTACCGGGTCGGCGTGCATACCGCGGAACTTGAATGGGCGTCCGTCAAAGACATCCCACCTCGCACCATCCGGTCCAGATTGGGAGTTGGAATTTTTCCGTCAGGATTCAACGCTTGAATATCTCCATACCCCATATCGTCCGCCAGAATGAAGACGACGTTGGGATGTTCGGCCATTGATTTTTCAGACATTCCGATGGATGCCAGCACAACGAGTGCAAGGCTGTTGAACCGTATAAGTTTGTCGGGTACTCTAAACATCTTTATCCCTTTTTCTGAAATTATGATTAACCTGGATTGGACTCTATCATGAACTATCGACCCTTGCAACTGGTCATTCTGCTGACGCTGACCGTGACCTCTGTTGTCGCACAGGATGTGGATTGGCCCCACTATGCGGCCGACCGGTTCAGTTCCAAATACTTGCCTCTCGACCAAATTAACGTCGAAAATGTAGACTCACTCAAGGAAGTGTGGCGGTGGAAAACGGAAGACGATGCCATCGTAAAAGAAAACCCCCGATTCAGGCCCGGCCAATTCAAAGTAACGCCCTTGGTCGTGAAAGGCGTTATGTACGCCAGTACCGGTTTGAGTCAAGTCGCCGCCATTGACCCTGCTACAGGCAAAACACTCTGGGTCTACAATCCGAAAAGCTACGAAAACCCCCGTCCCGCCAATACAGGCTATCAGCATCGCGGACTCGAATACTGGACCGATGGAACCGTCGACCGCATCCTCATTGCCACCGGCGGACGACAGCTCATATCCATCGATCCGGAAACCCAAAAACCGGACCCAAACTTCGGCACGAACGGTATCGTCGACCTGAGCAAAGGGTTGGGAGGCGATTTTTCGTTGACTAGCTTCGGCTTCAATGCGCCCACCATCGTTATTCGAGACACCATCGTTGTAGGCTCCATCATCTCCGACGGACCAACCCGAAAAGAAATGACCCCGGGCCACGTCCGCGGTTTTGACATCCGCACCGGCAAACAAAAATGGATCTTCCGCACCATCCCACAAGAAGGCGAATTCGGAAACGACACGTGGCTAGAGGACTCTTGGAAATATACCGGCAATACCAACGTATGGACCTGGATGAGCGGAGACGAAGAACTGGGATACGTCTACCTTCCCGTAAGCACCCCGACCAACGACTGGTACGGCGGACATCGTAAAGGCAACAACCTATTCGCCGAAAGCCTTGTATGCCTCAACGCCGACACCGGAAAACGGGTCTGGCATTTCCAGGGCGTTCATCACGGCCTATGGGATTACGATTTCCCTGCCGCTCCGAACTTGGTCGACCTGACAGTCAACGGTAAACAGGTCAAAGCCGTCGCGCAAGTCAGCAAACAAGGGTTCACCTACGTGTTCAACCGCGTCACTGGAAAACCCATTTGGCCTATCAATGAATTGCCCGTCCCACAAACTACCGTTCCGGGCGAATGGACCTCTCCCACCCAGCCCCATCCCACGAAACCGCCGGCATTTGAGCGACAAGGTTTTTCTGTAGATGACTTAAACGACTTGACCCCTGAGCTCCACGCCGAAGCGTTGGAAATCATCCAGAATTACGAAATCGGCCCTCTATTCACGCCTCCCCCAGTGCTTGGCGAGAATGGTAAGCAGGGCGTCATCATGCTTCCCTCTGCGGCGGGCGGTGCTAATTGGGGCGGTGCAGCAGTCGACCCCGATGCCGGCGTCATGATCGTAGCATCCATGACACTCCCCATGCTGAATGCAGTCGCCAAAGGCGATCCGAACCGCACAAACTTCGACTACCAACGAACGGGCGGATTCATCGCACCGGGACCTCAAGGTCTCTCTTTGACGAAACCTCCATATGGCAGAATCACAGCCTACGACCTGAACAAAGGCGAAATCATCTGGCAAGTCCCCCACGGTGACGGTCAGCGCGATCATCCCGCGCTGAAAGGTCTGGCACTGAATTCATTGGGCGCCGCCGCCAACGGAGTGCTCTCCAATGGCGGAGGAGTACTTACGAAAGAACTCTTTTTCATGATCCAGGCCGACGAAGATACGACAAGTATGATGCGTATGAAAACAACCGGGTATATACGGGCATACGACAAGCGAAATGGTTTCCTGATCTGGGAACAAGAGGTCGACAAGACGCCCCATGGTTCCGCGATGACCTACATGCACAAAGGAAAACAATACATCGTTCACGCCGTGGGTGGATTCAATCAGCCCGCCGAATTGATCGCTTACGCGCTACCCAATTAAAGGTACAGACTGGGAATTCGGTCAGCGCGGAAAACGGCCCACCCGCGTGCCGGGTCATCCATGATGATCTCCCATACCTTGTCGGCCGGAGAATCGTGTGTCACTTCGAGAATACGTGCCCAATGGTGGCCGCCGAAAATGCTGCCCGACGGCTTCCCGTTTTTTCCACGCATGTGCCCGCCATCCGTAATCAACACATTTCCCTTTACAGGAAGCCAATCGGTCTCCGAAATAAACGGCGAAAAAAACAAGTCTTCATCGGGGCCGCCATAGGACCACACCTGAGTAACTTCCATCGTCTTCTCATCAATTCTGTATTCCACAGCCCGACTAAATTGCTCTTCAACAGGTTTCGGCTTGTCTGGCGGAAACGCCTTATTCGTGCCATTGTCAAACATCAGAATGGTCCCGTGTGGCGTAATCTTAGCCGCATGCTGATGATAGTGCCATTCCATTTCGGGATCGGTTCGTTTGAGCAAATGCTTTTTCCAAGGATCCTTCCAGCCCTGGTGCGTGCCAAGTAACCAGATCAATTCTCCAGTTTTCATGTCAATTTTGTAGACCACGTCTAGATGGTAAGACGAAAGCACCGCTGTGTCTGTGGCCTCGTCGTATTCGATTGAGTTGGTGTGGGACCAATCTTTAGCCGGCTTCTTTCGCATATCTTTATAAACTGCCGCGTAAAACCCCGTACCCAACGATCCATAGCCAAGGCGCAATGGATCTAAAATATCCAACGTCTTCCATTCTCGGACCGTTTTTCCTTCGGGCGTGAACTCGATGATGACGTCACCGATCACATCCGTAGGACGTGTTCGCCCATTGGGTTTCGCCTCACTACTCGGATATTCTTCAAAATGTCGAATTTCCGTGCTCAACATCAAAATGTTGCCATTCGGCATCACGGAATGAGTGTGGTGAAACGTGTCGGTGTCCACCGGGATACTATCATCAGGGACACCTTCCTTCGGAACACGAGTCGTATGCCAGCGACGTACAACGTTCCCCAACATGTCGATTTCATGCATGACCCCGTTGCGGTTAATCTGATGCAGCATCGTTCCGTGGGCCGTCTGAATCAATTCTGATATAGGATGATCGGTTTCGTAGTACCAAACCACCTCCCCGTGCGCGTCCAGTCCCAATACTAGGCCGTAGTCATCTGCCGGCCCTAACCCCTCCCACTTGTAACAAGGAACAATCGTGATTCCCGGCTCCATTTTTCGCGGCCGACTCATCGTCAATTCAATCTTCGGAAACTCGTCGTGCAGCGCCTCAGTAACGATTTCGCCCGCCTTCACTTCAATCGTCACACCTGACTGATCGCGAAGTTGTAGTGACACTTTATTCGTTTTTCCGGGTCTTAGACCAAGAACCCACAAAGAATGTTCTCTGACCCATTTCTGATTGGGAGGAACTACGGTGGATTCCTTTTCTCCGGCCTCGATCGTAATCGTCGCTTCGGCCGGCACATCCGTTTTGAAAGTTAGTATTCCGGCGAGGGGAACGGCAGGGTTTGGATTTTGGACGAGCTCAATGTCGGAAACCGTCAAGGCGTGACTTCCCGATGAAATTAATCCTGCGATAAAAAAACCCGACAACCAAAGTCTTAGATTAAGCATTTTTTCTTCCTCATTATTTTAAAGATATCCCAACGATTCCAGATCTTCGATATTCTCCAATTCCGGCGCATCGTGAACATCGTAACGCCGCGATTCCAGTCCATGCTTCACACAATGAAGGCGATACTCCTCCAATTGCCCCCTCATAAAGTCCAATTCTTCGACCGCAGAACCCGAACGATCTTCCTTTTCATCCGGGTCAGCGCTCAAGTTGAACAGTTCCTCTTTCGACGGAAGCTCCCATAACTCAGGTATGGGTTCTTCTCCTTTGCTCATCGCCAACGTAATCTGTGGAAACGACTGGTGAATGTATGGGCGATCTTCCACTGGATGATTCGAAATAGTCGCAATGTATTTTCTGGATCCCGACCACACCGCGCGAACCATGCAACGCTCGGGAATGATGAGCTCAGCCACCTGCGGTTTGGAGGGAGGCTTCCATTCGAGCGTATCCCCTACCGCTTTGGTTAATGTCTCCCCTTCGGTAGTATGGCCGAATGTTCCCAGCCCGAAACTCGACAACAATGTCGGAGCCACATTCACCAATGACACCGCCTCGCGAAGTCTTTGAATCTCAGTCATACCCGGTGCATGAATAAACAAAGGGACGTTCACCGACTCCTCATATAAAACCCATCCATCGCCCACGAAGCCGTGTTCGCCCAGTTCCACCCCTTGAGAAGCTGTGAAAACAATAACCGTGTCCTCGGGGTGCCCATCGCTGGCCAGGGATTTGATTAATTTCTCGATTGAGAAATCCAACGCGGTAACGATTGTTCGATATTCTTTCGTAAGCGCATCGGGAGCCAATCCCACAGTGTCTTTCGCAGAATCATGAAGCCATTGTTGGATGTCACCGAAATGCACAAACAACATGAAGGGGTCTTCAGCCGCATCATCCACAAAAGAAAGACTTCGGCGTACGACTTCCTTTCCCGACCATCGATTTTTTGAAGGTCCGATTTGGACATCCTCGAAACCCTTGGTCAACCCCTTGCCTCGAACACGCGGTTGGTTGGTAACGATTCCGGTGTAGTATCCCGCTTTTCCGAATTCCTGTGCCAGTGTTCGCGTTTCGTCACGCGGGTGTGCTTCCAACAACCCGGTCGTCCCGCCGGCAGAAGGAAGACGACCCGTCATCAATGAGGACAGTGATTGTCCGATGAATGATGACGTTGCATATGCACGATCGAAGACTACACTGTTCGATGCCAACGCATCGATATGGGGCGTCGCGCTCGGCGCGTGACCATATACACCCATCACGTCGGGCCGAAGTCCGTCTATCGTAATCAGGACAATGTTTTTTCCTTCGAACGATTCCGAGACAACGGCAGCAGACTCCCCAGGTATTTCCTGTGAAGAAACTGGTGAAGTCGTGGAATCCGGATTGGGAGAAGAACAGGCGCAACAATATCCCAGAATAAATACGACGATTAGTTTATGAAAATACGAATATTCTTTCACCCGAACTCCTCGTGATTGAGTTGATCAAATCATAACGAATCACTGTTCACTAATCTATAATTTGATCCAGATTTCGCGTTTGTATAACCAGTAACATAGATACCAGAGCATAAGCCAAGCCGCCATACCCGTTAACATCTGCGCATACAATTCACCCGTCCATCCAAAAAGCGCGCCGACGAACGGCTTCGCGATCCGATACATGAATCCGCCGCCGCCCAATTCGGTAAAAAGATAGATGAACAGAGAATTCATTCCCACGATGGAGAAAAACAACACACCCTTGGTGAACTTTTTGATGTCGATCAGCCAGTAACTGAAAGCAAGCGCAAGAACGCACCAGCCTCCGGTAACCACGACGAACGATGCAGTCGCGATACGTTTGACGATAGGAATCCACAAGTCTAATGCGTAGCCGGCTATTACCGCTGCCAAGCCGGCGACGAGCATCATTTTGAATTTTTGTTGATGCGATTTGTCTGTCATTAACCATTGAGCGACCAATACGCCCCAAATCGTGTGAGCCGCAGTGGGTATCGCGTTGAAAGACACCCAATGCCCGCCGGACAACTCTCCGGAAATTTTCATATCCACGAAGGCACCAAAGTTCATGCCTGCCGTGTAGGCCTGGTTGAACCCTTCTACTGGAAATATTCTATACAACACATCGGTCAGGACTAACAGTAAAATCGAAATCCCAAACTGAATCGAAAATGAACGATTCATAATGAGATAAGCAATCAAGTACGTAACACTCAATTGAGCCAAAACATTTTGAAATCGAAACGTGATTTTT
>Ga0315336_1001673_pt1 | contig 40131 bp, 39 predicted proteins | sample ASW5metaG_FD_204512 | JGI IMG/M metagenome (GOLD analysis project Ga0315336, IMG submission 204512) | Ammonia-oxidizing marine archaeal communities from Monterey Bay, California, United States - ASW #5 | ecosystem: Environmental > Aquatic > Marine > Intertidal zone | place: USA: California... | reverse complement strand
TTATTTTTGGTTTACGATTTTTTGGTCAGGGAGCTATGTCTCATGCTGGAGAAACAACTATGGCAAGATATTTTGGAAGTAATAGAGGGAAGGCTTTGTCAGTAGGGACGTTTGGTGGAATGGTTGGTGTTATGATTTTACCTATAATTGCTGTTCAATTAACAAATATTATTGGATGGCAACATATTTGGTTAGCTGCAAGCTTCAGTATAATGTTATTTTTTCTTCCTTTACTTTTTTTGGCTTTACAAGATCAAAGTATAAGACATTCTAATTTTTCAGAAAATATAAAAAATTTAAAAAATAATAAAAAATGGAGAACTAGGGATGTTGCTAAAGATAAGAAATTTTATATTTATTTACCTATTTCTATTGCAGCATCTTTTATATCTACTGGACTGACTTTCCATCAAATTTTTGTTATTGAACAAAAAGGCTGGACTTTAGAAATGTTGGCTAATAGTTTCGTTTTTTTGGGATTTTTTTCTATTATTGGATTACTCTTAGGTGGCCCCATCATTGATAAATATAATACTAAGAAGGTTATTATTTTTACCCACGCGCCATTGTTTATAGCGATTTTGTTCTTAACTTTTTTTGATAATTATATTTCTATGTTTATTTACATGTCATTGATGGGAATAAGTTTGGGTATAGGAACTCCATTTATAGGAACATTGTGGGCAGAACTTTATGGGCTAGAAAGTCTTGGTACAGTAAAGGCTTTTCTTCATGCATGTATGGTTTTTGCTAGTGCTTTGTCCCCTGTTATATTTGGTTATATGATTGATTTTGGTTTAGGTATTTTTTCTCTATGCTTGATGAGTATCATTATAATATTTCTATCTACTGCCCTCCCTATGATTTATAATAACATTGAATGAGCAAACAAATAAATGAAAGTATCAACTTTTTATTAGCTGAATATAATAGATTAAAATTAAAAGAAAAAAACAACACTATTTCAAAAGAAGAAAAAGAATCTCTACATAAAATTGCTTCTTTTATAGGAAAATCTGATGAATGATTCAGTAGAAAAACATTATAATAATTTTGTTGAGAGCAATCTTATTGTGTATGATAAAAAACAAGTTGAGTTATTAAAGACTATAAACAAAGTTTTTAAACAATTTAAAAAAATCTATTTTTTTTCCAATATAAAAAAATATCAAGGCATATATGTTTATGGATCAGTTGGAATTGGAAAAACTTTTATTTTAAATTTATTTATTCAAAATATTGAAGGTAGAAAAAAATATCATTTTAATCATTTTATGATTAATCTACATGCTTTCATTCATAATATAAATAAAAATAAAGATTCAAATCTTGAAAGTTATATTAAGGGCATTGCAAAAAAATATAATGTAATTTTTATAGATGAGTTGCATATTTTTAATATTGTGGACGCTCTTTTAATAAAAAAAATTTTTATTCTTTTTCAAAAATACAAAATTTTTATTTTGATATCTTCTAATTTTATTCCTAATGAATTATATAAGGATGGATTACAACGTAATGATTTTTTGCCTTTTATTGAATTTATAGAGGAAAATTTTAAAGTCCTACATTTACAGCAAATGCAAGATTATCGTAGGTTAATGCTTAATCAATCTAAAACATATTTTACACCTATTAATGATAAAACTAATCATGAATTTAATAAACTTTTCGAACGTTTTGTAGATAAGGGTCAAATTTATATAAGAAAAATTCAAACTAAAAGTAGAACGATTAGATTTGAAAAATGTACCTCAAACATTGCTTATTGTAAATTTAAAGATTTGTGCTTGACAAATTTAGGGCATGAAGACTATCGTAATATAGCCCGAGCATTTAGTTTAATATTTATTGCCGATGTTCCACAGTTTACAAATTCAGAGTTTGATCAGTGTCGCCGATTTATTAGTTTGATTGATATGCTGTATGATAAAAGATGTTCGGTTGTTTTGTTAGCTCAATATCCTATAAATCAATTGTGCCTAATTAAAAATTTGAGTAAAGAATTTAAACGAACAGCAAGTAGATTATATGAAATGACAATTATAAATTCTGAGAAAAAATGAAAAAATTTCTTATTTATATTTTTAGCAGTTTAATTATTTTTTTATTTATTGTGTATTTTGGTATTGGTTTTTATTTAGCTAATACAATTTTGCGTATTGATCCAACATGTGGGCTACATGAGGGAGCGTTACCTAATAATTGGTCTACATTTATAGATCATCATGAATATTCTATTATAGCACGAAGCGAGCTTAGAAAAAATTTTCCATCTGAAGAATATCATTTAAATAATTGGCAAGAAGTATATTTTCCTTCACGAGATGATGAAATAAAAATAAATGGATGGCTTTTTAATTATTTTCCTAATAGACCCATTGTGATTGTTGTTCATGGTATTTTTCCAAATGGTAAATGTAAACCAGAATCCAATTTAATTGCAAGTTTATTAATTAAAAATAAGATTAATGCTTTAACGATTGATTTGCGTAATTATGGACAAAGTGCCACCGTTAGTGAATATGAACACTTGGGCCTTAGTGAGTATAAGGATGTTTTAGGTGCCTTTGATTTTTTGCATAAAATCGGTTTTAATAAAAATCATATTGGTCTTCATGGTATATCATTAGGCGGAACATCAGTTATTTTTGCAGCAGAAAAAGAGCCTGCGATTAAAGCAATTTGGTTAGATAGCACACTTGCAGAATTTAAAATGATTTTAAAAGATGAAATTGCACGATATGGGATTCCCCATGATTTTGGTCCAGCAGTCAGTTTTGCAGGAAAAATATTAACAGGCATTGATCCAAGCAAATTGTCTCCTGCTTTTGCATTATCAAAATCACAAAATTATTTTTTCACCCATGGTGATAGAGATATGCGAATACTAACTCATCATTTTGATTTTATCAAAAATTATACAGCGATAAATAATATTAGTGCTGAATTTTGGTTATCAGAAAATTCTTATCATGTTGATGCTATGTTTAAATATCCACAAGAATATGGATTGAGAATGAGAGAATTTTTTGAAAAAAATTTAAGTAATTAAAAAAAGCCGGACCCGTCTTCACTAGTTCGTACCTTGGCAGACACATCTCTAGTTTGGACAAAACTCATATACACTCATCCGGCGGGAATGATTGTAAATTATATATCTTGGCGTTCCTCCGAAGCTAAGAAAACGAGCTTATTATCCGGCTAAATTCCAATTAATGTGAAAGAGTATGGATTTCAAGAATTATGGAAAAAAAAATATAAAAAAAATTACTCATTTATTTGAATTTATTATTAAAATACAATCTATCCACAGATTTTTCCACAATTGTACCTTTTGTAATACTTTTATCTAAAAATGTATTTTTTTTTGAATTTCTCTAAAAAAAAGGTACTTAAAAAATATAATATATTTTTTAATACCTCTTTAAATGATCGACAATAGACCTTTATCCCCACACCTTACTATCCATAAAAAACTTTTAACAGCTGCCTTTTCTATATTTCATCGTATTTCGGGCATTGGACTAAGTATTGGTTCGATTTTGATAGCAATTTGGATTTCTCTTTTAGCTTTAGGTCCAAATTATTTTTCTATTTTTGAGTTCATGGTAGGCACTTTAATATTTAAAATTATATTCTTCTTATGGACCGTTGGAGTTTTTTATCATTTGTTTAATGGTATTCGTTATCTTTTTTGGACCTATGGATTAGGAATGGATCTCAAAACTGTTTATATTTCTGGATACGTCATTCTTTTTTTAACTTTTCTTGCAACTGTAATTGTATGGGTTTTATAATATGAAAAATAGCTATGCTTCAAAGTGGATACTACAACGGGCTACAGCTCTTTTGTTAATCCCTTTAACTTTTTGGTTTATTTATCAATGCATTTCATTTCAAGATTTGCAGTATGAAGAATTAAAGTTGTTTTTTGGATCTTATATAAATGGTTGCTTATTTCTTGTGATGATGATTACAATGCTTATTCATGCTAAACTTGGCTGCGAAACTATTGTTCTGGACTATGTATCTTCATTAGCTTCCCAAAAAACTTTTAAAAGTTTAATAAATATTATTACATTTTTTGTTATTTTTTTGGTAGTTGTAGCAATTATTAAGTTGAGTTTAGTATAGTGAGTAAAGCATATGATATTATTGATCATCATTATGATGTTATTATTATTGGGGCTGGCGGTTCAGGTTTACGAGCAACTCTTGGTGTTGCTGAGTCAGGTTTAAAAACAGCATGCATCTCTAAAGTTTTTCCTACGCGAAGCCATACCGTAGCTGCTCAAGGAGGTATTGGTGCTGCTCTTGGCAATATGGGCGAAGATAATTGGCGATGGCATATGTACGATACAGTCAAAGGATCTGATTGGTTGGGAGACCAAGATGCCATTGAGTATTTATGTTCAAATGCACCAGAAGCGGTAGTAGAATTGGAAGAATATGGAATGCCTTTTAGTCGAACAGAGAAGGGTAAAATTTATCAGCGCCCTTTTGGTGGTCATTTAACAAATAATGGTGAAGGAGTTCCTGCGATGCGAGCTTGTGCAGCTGCTGATCGAACTGGTCATGCTTTACTCCATACCCTTTATCAACAGTCACTAAAAAATAAAGTTGAGTTTTTTATTGAGTATTTTGTTTTAGATTTATTAATGGACGATGATGGTAATTGTAAGGGAGTGATGGCTTGGTGTTTAGAGGACGGAACAATTCACAGATTTTTATCTCATCAAACTATTTTAGCGACAGGTGGGTATGGACGGGCATATTTTTCTTCAACAAGCGCTCATATATGTACAGGAGATGGAAGCGCAATGGCGCTTCGTCAAGATTTGCCTTTATCTGATATGGAATTTATTCAATTTCATCCAACTGGCGTTTATGATGCTGGTGTTTTAATTACTGAAGGAGCAAGAGGTGAAGGAGGTTATTTAACGAATAGTGACGGTGAACGTTTTATGGAACGTTATGCTCCTAATGCAAAAGATTTAGCTTCACGTGATGTTGTAAGTCGTGCAATGACTATAGAAATCAATGAAAATCGTGGATGTGGTGATAATGCTGATCACGTACTTCTGCATTTAGAGCATATTAGTGCAAATACTTTATCCAAAAGACTGCCTGGTATTTCAGAGACTGCAAAAATTTTTGCGGGTGTTGATTTATCTAAAGAACCTATCCCAGTGTTACCAACGGTTCATTATAATATGGGAGGTATACCAACAAATTATCGAACGGAAGTATTAAGGCCAACATCAGATAATCCTGACAATATTTGTGAAGGTTTGATGGCAATTGGAGAAGCAGCTTGCGTATCAGTTCATGGAGCTAATCGATTAGGCACAAACTCTTTAATTGATTTGGTTGTTTTTGGGAAAGCAGCTAGTATTACAGCAAAAGAGAAAATAAAATCTAATTCATCTAATGTAGAAGTGAACGGGAAAGCTGTTGAGAAGATTTTAGATCGTTTTGACAATATCAGACATCATAAAGGGGATTTAACTACTGGTAAGGTACGGATTGCTATGCAGCACATAATGCAAAAAAAATGTGCTGTCTTTAGAACACATGAATTGATTTCAAGCGGTATTGAAGACTTTAATGTTGTTCAAAATTCAATGGATAATATTAATGTAAAAGATAAATCATTAATTTTTAATACAGATTTAGCTGAAGCATTAGAGTTACAAAATCTTATGGCTCAATCCAAGGTAACCCTTCATTCTGCTCTGAATCGAAAAGAAAGTAGAGGGGCACATGCAAGAGAAGATTATACAGAAAGAGATGATACAAATTGGCTTGTGCATAGTTTAGTTTGGTTAGATAACAAAGGAGAGGTAAAATTAGGAAATCGTCCTGTGCATATGAATACTTTAACAAATCATGTTGAATCCATTCCTCCTCAGAAGAGGGTATATTAAGTTATGGTTGAATTTACTTTACCACAAAATTCGAAAGTAATGGATGGCATAGAATACCCATCATCTTCACAGGCTGAGGACCCGAAAAAATTAACAATTTATCGTTGGGATCCTGATAAAATAGAAAATCCACGACTTGATACTTACGAAATAGATCAAAAAAAATGCGGTCCTATGGTTCTAGATGCTTTAATAAAAATTAAAAATGAAGTTGATACAACTTTGACATTTAGACGTTCATGTCGCGAAGGAGTTTGCGGCTCTTGTGCAATGAATATAGATGGCGTGAATACTTTAGCTTGCCTTAAACCAATGAGTGAGGTGAAAAATGATATAAAAATTTATCCTTTGCCCCATATGCGTGTTGTAAAAGATCTCGTACCAGATTTAAATGAAGCTTATAAACAATTGGAATCCATTAAACCTTGGATTGATAGAGATGAAAAAACTGAATCAAAATCTGTAACAGTCTCTACAGAAGAACAAAAACAATCTCCGGAAGATAGAGCAAAATTAGATGGTAAATGGGAATGCGTTTTGTGTTTTTGTTGTACTACATCTTGTCCTAGTTATTGGTGGAATAGCGATAAATATTTAGGACCAGCTGTTTTATTGCAAGCATCTAGATGGATTAATGATAGCAGAGATGGTAAGCGAAAACAGCGATTACAAGAAATAAATGACTCATTAAAACTTTACCGTTGTCACTCTATTATGAATTGTACCCGCTCATGTCCAAAGGATCTAAATCCAGCAAAAGCAATTGCGGATATTAAGAAGGCTATTGTTACAGAAAAATAATTCTTATATAGAACCTGCATGAGAAAAAAAATTGCTTTAGTTGGAGCAGGAAATATTGGTGGAACACTTGCACATTTAGTTGGTTTAAAAGAATTAGGTGACGTTGTATTATTTGATGTTGCTGAAGGCATACCGCAAGGAAAGGCACTGGATTTAGTGCAATCTTCTTCTGTAGAATCTTTCCATTCTAAGATTACAGGTTCAACAAATTATAAAGCTATAAAAGGCTCAGATGTGGTAATTGTAACAGCAGGTTTTCAACGCCGCCCTGGAATGACACGAGATGATCTAGTTGAAAAAAACTCATTTATAATTCAACAAGTAGGCAGAGGAATTAAACAACATTGTCCCAAAGCTTTTGTTATTTGTATCACAAATCCTCTTGATGCTATGGTAAGTGTATTACAAAAAGCTGCAGGTTTAAAAACTAATATGTGTGTAGGAATGGCCGGAGTATTAGATAGTGCTCGTTTAAAATATTTTTTAGCAGAAGAATTTAATGTTTCTGTTCAAGATGTGAACGCCTTCGTTCTAGGTGGTCATGGTGATACGATGGTTCCACTTATAAGATATGCAACAGTTTCGGGCGTTTCTGTTCCAGAATTAATTAAATTAAAATGGTCTACCCAGAAAAAAATTAATGCAATTATTGAAAGAACTCGCGATGGTGGAGGAGAAATTGGAAGATTGATGAAAACAGCTTCAGCTTTTTATGCCCCTGCTTCATCTGCTATAGCAATGGCTGAGTCGTATTTAAAAAACAATAAAAGAGTTTTACCTTGTGCGGCATATCTAAATGGTGAGTACGGTGTGAAAGGGTTATATGTAGGTGTTCCAGTAGTTATTGGCAATAAAGGCGTTGAAAGAATTCTTGAAATCAAACTTAATTCAACAGAAAAAAAACAATTTAATAATTCTGTCAATGCTGTAAGAAATTTAACTAACCTTGCTTCCAAATTAATAAAAAAAAATAGGTAAATGAATATATAAATGAATCTTCACGAGTACCAAGCAAAGGAACTCTTAAAGCAATTTAACCTCCCTTTACTAAAAGGAAAGGCTTATATTGGCCAATTAGACAACATTGAAAATGATCTTGAAAAATTACAAGGCCCTCCTTGGGTTGTAAAATCACAAATACATGCAGGAGGTAGAGGGGCAGGTCATTTTTTAAATTCTTTTAATAATAAAGGAGGAGTGCAAGTTATAGTAGAAAAAAATCAAGTTCCTTTGATTGCCAATTCTATGATGGGTAACACTCTTATTACGAAACAAACAGGTTCTGAAGGAAAACAAGTTAATCGTGTTTTTATCGAAGAAGGATGCCAGATTGATCGTGAATTTTATCTAAGTTTCTTAATTGATCGTAATAATTCTCAATTAATGATGATGATTTCGGCTGCTGGAGGTATAGATATTGAAGAGGTAGCAGAAGCTAATCCAGAAAAAATTCATAATTTTCATTTTCCAGAATTATCAAATATTTCCCTACCCCATTTATTGAAAGATAAATTAAACATAACTCTAGATCAATTTGATCAACTTGAAGATATTTCAAAAAAATTAGTTGAGATTTTTATATCTTTGGATGCCTCTACGATTGAAATTAATCCATTGGTTTTAAATATTGAAGGCAATTTTGTTTTATTAGATGCTAAAATTACATTGGATGATAATGCTCTTTTTCGTCATCCTGAACTTGAAAAATTAAAAGATTTATCAGAAGAAGATCCTTTGGAATTAGAGGCAGCACAAAGTGAGATGAATTATGTAAAACTAGAAGGCTCTATTGGATGCATGGTAAATGGCGCAGGTCTTGCTATGGCAACAATGGATATTATTAAACAATTTGGCCAAGAACCAGCAAATTTTCTAGATTTGGGTGGAACTGCTAATAAAAAACGTGCGATTAAAGGTTTTAAGATTATTCAGTCTGATCCTAATGTTAAGTCTGTACTGATCAATATTTTTGGAGGCATCATTCATTGCGATATGATTGCAAATGGAATTGTCGAGGCTGTATCAGAACTAAACTTTCAATTACCTATTGTTGTGCGTTTTCAGGGCACTAATGCAGCAGAGGGAAGAGATATTATTAATCAATCATCTCTAGACTTAACTTCTATAGACAACTTTACAGAGGCTGCAAAAAAAGTTGTGGAGCTTGCAAAATAAAATGTCAATTATTATTAATAAGGATACAAAAGTTATTTGCCAAGGCTTCACTGGTTCACAAGGCACCTTTCATTCTCAACAAGCAATCGACTATGGCACACAAATGGTTGGAGGGGTAACACCTGGCAAAGGAGGAATAAAACATTTAAATCTTCCTGTTTTTAATACTGTTCAAGAAGCAGTTGATAAAACACAAGCTGATGCTACTGTTATTTATGTTCCTGCAAAATTTGCAACTAAAGCCATCCATGAGGCTTTGGATGCAAAAGTAAAAATTATCAGTTGTATCACTGAAGGTGTTCCTGTGTTGGACATGGTTGAAATTAAAAAAAAAATTATAAAACAGAAAACATATTTCATTGGCCCTAATTGTCCGGGTTTGGTGACACCCAATGAATGTAAAATTGGAATCATGCCTGGTTTCATTCATAAAAAAGGAAACATTGGTATCGTTAGTCGTTCAGGTACATTAACGTATGAAGCTATTTGGCAGACTTCTGAAGTTGGATTAGGCCAAACTACATGTGTAGGTATCGGTGGTGATCCTATTCATGGTATGAATTTTATTGATTGTTTAGATCTTTTTTTAAAAGATGAAGAAACTCTTGGAATTTTAATGATAGGAGAAATTGGAGGCACAGCAGAGGAAGATGCTGCTGAATTTATTGCAAATTCTTCAATTAATAAACCTATTACTGCATTTATAGCTGGTCTCTCAGCTCCTAAGGGAAAACGTATGGGTCATGCAGGAGCAATTATTTCAGGTAATAAAGGGACGGCTCAGTCTAAAATAGATGCATTAAATAAAGCTGGTGTAGTTGTCGCTTCTTCTCCAGCCAAACTTGGAGAAACTATGCTTCAAGTAATGCAAAAAAGGTATACTTAAAATATAATACTATTAATACTTTTTAAATTATAAGGATATATAGATCATCATCATATGAATGATAACTTTCTAAATAGCTTAAATGCCCCGTATGTAGCTGAATTATTTTTTAAATTTAAAGAAGATTCTAATTCTATAGATCAAAGTTGGATTGATTTTTTTCAAACTTTAAATGACGATGAATTATCCATTCTGGGTGATTTTGGTGGTCCAGAATGGAAAAAAAGATCTTCCAATATTATTGATGATGTTTCTTTTGATAAAGTTATTCGATCAGTTACTGATGTTGATAGTTTTAAAACGTCAACACTTGATTCTATTCGGGCTTTGCGGTTAATTCGTGCCTTCCGTATTAATGGTCATCTTATTGCTAATTTAGATCCTTTAAAATTACATCAGAAAAACCATCATCCTGAATTAGACTATAAGTCGTATGGTTTTACAGAAAATGATTTAGATCGAAAAATATTTGTTGATGGTAGTTTGGGTTTAGAAAAAGCATCTTTACGAAAAATTTTGCAAATTTTAAATGAAACATATGCTGATTCTATTGGGGTAGAATTTTTACATATTCAATCACCCGAACAAAAACAATGGGTACAAGAGCGTATTGAAGAAGTTCATAATAAAACTAATTTTTCAAATGAAGGAAAAAAAGGAATTTTTACTCGTTTAGTTGAATCAGAATTATTTGAACAATATTTAGATAAAAAATTTTTAGGTACTAAACGATACGGTATTGAGGGTAGTGAATCATTGATTCCTGGCATTGAGCAAATTGTAAAACAATCCTGTTTAGCTGGTGTAGAAAATATTTTTTTTGGAACGGCACATCGAGGTCGCCTTACTTTGCTTGCAACTGTTTTAGGCATGCCTTATCGAGGAATTTTATCAAAATTTCAAGGAAATATAAATGATCCAAATGACGTTTTAGGATCAGGAGATGTTAAATATCATTTAGGAGTTTCTAGTGACAGGGAATTTGGAGGAAAGAAAATTCATCTATCTTTGACTCCCAATCCATCTCATCTTGAAGCTGTGGATCCTGTTGTTGCAGGCAAAGTAAGAGCTAAACAAACATTATTGAAAGACAAAAAAAATGATAAATGTTTTGGTTTTTTAATTCATGGTGATGCGGCTATGGCTGGGCAAGGCATCGTTGCTGAAACATTTGCAATGTCTCAGCTTAGAGGTTTTCGAACAGGTGGGATAATTCATTTTGTTATTAATAATCAAATAGGTTTTACCACAACACCATATTACGGTCGTTCTGCTCCGTACTGCACTGAAATCGCTAAAATGGTCCAAGCTCCTATATTCCATGTAAATGGTGATGATCCAGAGGCAGTAGTTCATGTATGCCGTCTAGCTGCTGAGTATAGAAATCTATTTAAAGAAGATGTTGTTGTAGATATGTTTTGTTATCGTCGCTCTGGCCACAACGAAGCTGATGAGCCATCATTTACTCAACCATTAATGTATAAAACTATCAAGAATCATCCAACAACCTTAAAGATATATGAAAAGCAATTATTAGAAGAAAAAATTTTAACCAACGAAGAGTCAAAAAAAATACAAATTGATTTTAAAAGTTTTCTTAATGCAGAATTTGAGTCAGCTAAATCGTATAAACCAAACAAAGCAGATTGGTTAGATGGTACATGGTCGGGTTTTAAAACTGCATCTTTAGATGAAAGAAAAGGCAAAACATCCGTTAACGAAGATACCTTGCGTTCTATTAGCGCACAGATACATAAAATTCCTGATAATTTTAACATTCACAAACGCATTAAGAAAATTTTTAATGATCGTCTCCAATCTATTCACGATGGTAAAAATATTGATTGGGCAACAGCAGAAGCTTTAGCTTTTGCTACACTCCTCAACGAAGGTTATGGTGTACGCTTATCCGGACAAGATGTTGGTAGAGGGACTTTTAGTCAACGACATGCAGTTTTATATGATCAAGAAAATGAAAATCGATTTGTTCCACTTCGTCATTTTACCAAAGAACAAGGTCTTTTTGAAATTGTCGATAGTTTTTTGTCTGAATATGGTGTCTTAGGATTTGAATATGGTTTTTCACAGACTGACCCAAAAACTCTTGTTTTATGGGAAGCACAATTTGGTGACTTTTCTAATGGAGCACAAACTATAATTGATCAATTCATTACAACCGGAGAGAGAAAATGGCTTCGGATGTCAGGTTTGACTTTATTATTACCTCACGGACATGAGGGACAAGGACCAGAACATACAAGTTCTAGATTAGAGCGTTTTTTATTAATGTGTGCAGAAGACAATATTCAAGTAGCTAATTGTACAAGCCCAGCTAATTATTTTCATATTTTGCGACGTCAACTTTTACGTGATTTTCGCAAACCTCTTATTTTAATGACGCCAAAGTCTACCTTACGGCATAAAGGAAATACTTCCTCTATAGATGATTTTATAAATGGATCTACTTTTCATCGTGTATTAAGAAACCCTCTTTCCCAAAAACAAAAAGAAAAAGTGACACGTGTAGTTATTTGTTCAGGAAAAATCTATTTTGAACTACAAGACCACATTGATGAATTAAATATAGATAATGTTCATTTAGTTAGAATTGAACAATTATATCCTTTTCCATACAATACTTTGAAAAATGAGTTGAAAAATTTTTCACAATGTGAATTTATTTGGTGTCAGGAAGAACCAAAAAATATGGGTTGTTGGATATTTGTTCATGGTCGTATTAATAGTATTTTAAAAAAATTACACTCTCAGCAAGATCGTTTACTTTTTATTGGAAGACGAGCTGCAGCCTCTCCTGCTACAGGTGTTTTTGCACGACATCTTGCTAATCAAAAAAACATTTTACGCCTTGCTATTGAAGCAGACTTGAAAGAAATTGAAAGTGAATGGGATGGTGTTTCTCTTGTTAAATACAAACTGCCAATTGAATAAAATAAGTAAAATGATAAATAGGATACATCATAATGTCAGCTGAATTAATAGTTCCTACCCTTGGCGAATCCATAACTGAAGCAACAGTATCCAAGTGGCTGAAAAAAGTAGGAGACCCTTTTGAAGTAGATGAACCTCTTGTAGAAATAGAGACAGATAAAATTACAGTAGAGGTTCCTGCACCTAGTGCTGGGAAATTATCAGAGATAAAAGCAGAAGAGGGAACTGACATAAAAATTGGTGGAATTTTGGGCATTATTGTTGAAGCAAAAGGCGGAGTACCTGCTTCTAAAAAAGAAGAAAAAAAGGTTAAGAATGATGAACCTAAAGAAGAGTCTTCTTATAAAAATGTAAATACTCCTTCAGTAGAGGATGAACAGGAACCTTTACAAAATAAAAGTTATTCATCTAAATTATCTCCTTCTGTAAAAAAAATGATAGAAGAAAAGAATCTTGATGCCAGCAAAATAAAAACTCAACGGGCAGATGGAAGATTGACAAAAGAAGATATTCAAAATTATATACTTAGTTCTGCTAATAGTAAGATACCCCCTTCAGGAGAGCAGGAAGAAGTAGTGCGTATGTCAAAAATTAGACGTACGATTGCGACACGTTTAAAGGAAGCACAAAATACTGCTGCTATTTTAACTACATTTAATGAAGTGGATATGACAGAAGTTTTGAAAGTGCGTGAATTAAAAAAAGATGATTTTATCGATCGCTATGGTGTGAAGTTGGGCTTTATGTCTTTCTTTGTTAAAGCAGTTGTTATGAGTTTACAAGAATTCCCTGCTGTAAATGCAGAAATTCGTGATGAGAATATAGTTTATAAAAATCATTTTGATATTGGTATTGCTGTTGGGACGGAAAAAGGATTGGTTGTGCCAGTTCTAAAAAAAGCTGACGATATGACTTTCGGCGATATTGAAAAAGAAATTGTAGAATTAAGTTCAAAGGCAAAAGAGGGTAGTTTAACAATGAAGGATTTAACAGGAGGCACTTTTACTATCTCTAACGGCGGAGTTTACGGATCGATGTTAAGCACTCCAATTATTAATAGACCTCAATCAGGTATTTTAGGTATGCATAATATTCAAAAACGAGCAGTGGTTGTTGATGATAAAATTGTGATTCGGCCAATGATGTATTTAGCTTTTAGTTATGATCATCGAATTATTGATGGCAAAGAAAGTGTTAGTTTTCTAGTAAATATTAAAACTTTATTAGAGAATCCATCGAAGATTGTATTGGGAATTTAAATGACTGATTTTGATGTAATTGTTATTGGTGCGGGACCAGGAGGTTATGTTGCTGCTATTCGAGCAGCCCAATTAGGTATGAAAGTAGCATGTATTGAAAAAGAAGCAACACTAGGGGGGACTTGTTTAAACATAGGCTGTATTCCATCAAAAGCATTATTACATTCATCGGAAAAATTTATAGAATTTTCTCAGCATACAGAAGAACATGGTATCAAAACTAGTAAAGTTGATCTTGATTTATCTAAGTTAATGCAGCGCAAAGAAAAAATTGTAAAACAATTGACCACAGGAATTGGATTTTTATTTAAAAAAAATAAAATTACTCATTTAAGTGGCACAGCATCATTTATTGATAAAAGCACAATTTCAATAAAGTCTGCCAAAGAAGAAAAAAAATTGTCAGCAAATAATTTTATTATTGCGACTGGTTCTTCTTCTATGGAAAGACCAGGCATACTAGTTGATGAAAAACAAATTGTTACCTCAACGGGCGCGTTGTCTCTTCAATCAGTGCCTAAATCAATGTTGGTAATTGGTGGTGGATATATTGGCTTAGAGATGGGATCTGTATGGTCACGCTTAGGAACCAAAGTGATGGTTGTTGAAAAACTAAATCGCATTGTACCTAACATGGATGGTGAAATTGCAACACAGTTTATGAAATCTTTGCAAAAGCAAAACTTAACCTTTAAATTATCCCATAAAGTTACAGACACCAAAGTAAATAAAGGTAATGTTGAAGTTGTTATGCAATCAGAAGCTGATAAAAAAGAAGTAAAAGAAAAATTTAATATAGTTTTAATGTCTATTGGTCGTAAACCTAATACAGGTGGTTTAAATTTAGATAAGATTGGCGTAAAGTTAAATGACCAAAAAGCGATAGAAATAAATAAAGAGTTTAAAACTAGCGTAGATAATATTTATGCTATTGGTGATGTTGTACCTGGGCCAATGTTGGCCCATAAGGCCGAGGAGGAAGGTGTTGCTTGTGTTGAATTAATCAATGGTCAAAAAACTCATATGAACTATGATACGATTCCTGCCATCGTCTACACTAACCCAGAGGTTGCTTCTGTAGGGAAGACAGAAGAACAACTAAAAGAATCAAAAGTAGAATATAAGGTTGGTAAATTTCCTTTTGTGGCCAATGGTCGTGCTTTAACTACCTCTACATCTGAAGGATTTGTTAAAATTTTAGCGGATAAAAAAACAGATGCTATTTTGGGCGCACATATTATCGGTCGTGATGCTGGTCAACTAATTGCAGAGATTGTGACTACGATGGAATTTGGTGGAAGCGCAGAAGACATTGCTCGTATTTGTCATGCTCATCCTACAACAAGCGAAGCTGTAAAAGAGGCAGCTATGAATGTTGACGGGCGCGCTATTCATATTTAAATATTATTTAATTTAATCTCTATAATCCTAATCAAGTATTCAACTAAATCAACTTGTAAATCTGGGGAAAATTTATTGATTTTTTTAGAGCCCATGGCAATAATTAAATAATTATTCTCAACATTAACTTTTAGCAAAATGTAGGATTTAATACTTTTTGATTTGTTTGGGAAATATAAAAAGATTCCTTTAGGGCTCTGATTTAAATAAGTTGTGAATTTATTTTTAAAATAAGTGTTAGCAATTTTTTTATCAACTTGTTGGACATTATTTAATTTAAAATTTTTATCTGTAGTAAAACAATTAACTATATCACACGCTAAGAGAGTTTTTAAATCATTAACAATTACATCAATAAATTTTGAAATTGATTTAGTTTTAAGAATTCTTAATGATGACTTCAGAATTCTTTTTTGAGATGATATATGGCTCTTTCCCACTAAAAGAATTTCTGTCATTTGATTCTGTAAATCAATATTTTCTTGTGAAATTTTTTTGTATCGATAAGCATCTAAATCAATAACCTTATCCGAACCATTATCTTTTAGAGGAAAGTTTAATTCTTTTGTAAGTTCAGGAAATTTAATAAAAAAATTTTTATTTTTTTTTAAATATTTAATAACAAGCTCTTCAGCAGAGTTTTTGTCATTTTCTTTAGTCATAATTATTTTGGAAGTATAGATTGGCCAGTTGTAGCCCAGTCATCAAGAAAGGCTTTTAGTCCTTTATCAGTTAAAGGATGTTCATATAGATCATAAATAACTTTTGGTGGGAGTGTAGCAACATGAGCACCAATGACTGCAGCATCAATAATATGTTGTTTAGTTCGAACTGATGCAACAAGAACTTCAGTATCAAAACCGTAATTCTCATACATTACAACAATATCATCTATTAAATCCATTCCCTTTTCACCAATATCATCTAATCGACCAACAAAAGGTGAGATAAATGTAGCCTCTGCTTTCGCTGCAAGTAAAGCTTGAGCTGCAGAAAAACACAAAGTAACATTCACCATCGTTCCTTGATCACGAAGAGCTTTACAAGCTTTAAGGCCATCAACAGTTAGGGGGACTTTTACTGCAACATTTTTTGCCAATGAAGCTAAATATTTTCCTTCTTCAAGCATTTTAGAAAATTCTGTTGCAGTAACTTCCGCACTAACTGGACCTTTTATAATAGAACATATAGCTTTAATAGTAACGGCCATATCAGCTCCTTGTTTTGCAATTAGCGATGGATTCGTGGTGACTCCATCAACGAATCCTGTTGGAATTAGATTCTCAATTTCCTCTATATTAGCAGTATCTACAAAAAACTTCATGGATTTCTCTATAACATAAAAGTAATATTTAAAAAGTTAAGAAATAAATTAAATATGATTTATTAGTAAGTGCAAATGTTTTGTAATGTCATAGTAACACGTCCCTTTGATCAAGTTTATACGTATAAACTTAAAAAGGGTCAATTTGTCAAAGAAGGTGCTATTGTAAGAGCCCCCTTTGGAAAAAAGAAAAATCAAATAGGAATGGTAGTAGAATTAATTGATACACCTAAACCAACAAAAGATTTTGTAATCAAAGAAGTAGAAGTTGTGTTTAATGATATTGTTTTTAATAAAAAAATTATTAAATTCATTCGTTGGATCAGTGACTATACTCTAGCACCTATTGGGTCTGTACTTAAATTATTTTTAATTAATGAAAATATTATATTGCATGAGAATGTAGAACAAAAAGTAAATTTATTTAATCCACAAGTTGTAAAATTAAATCAAGATCAAAGAAAAGCTGCAAATGTTATAAAAAAATTACTTAGCCAAGTATCACCTCCTCTTGTCTTAGAAGGCGTAACAGGATCTGGTAAAACTGAAGTTTTTTTTGAAGCGGTAGAAATTGTAATTAAAAAAAAACAACAAGTTTTGATTATGGTTCCAGAAATTTCTCTTACACCACAGTTAGAAGAGCGTTTTTTTCAACGTTTTGGTTTTTTACCCGATATTTGGCATTCAAAAATATCAGATAAGAAACGAAAAAATATTTGGCATCGATGTTATGAAGGCAAGCCTTCTATAGTTCTAGGAGCTCGGTCATCTTTATTTCTTCCTTTTAAAAAATTATGTTTAATTATAGTTGATGAAGAACATGACATATCGTACAAACAGGAAGATAATATTCGTTATCAGGCAAGAGATTTGGCAATTGTAAGAGCACAAATTGATAAAGCATCTATTATTTTATCATCAGCTACACCTTCTTTAGAAACTCAAAATAATATTAATAAAAAAAAATATATGCACGTTTTTTTACCATCACAATTTTCAGGATTAAAGCTTCCGCTGATTGAACTTATTGATTTGCAACAGCATAAATTAGATAAAGATAAGTGGATATCAAACAAAATTTATGCTGAATTAAAAAATTGTTTAATAAAAAAAGAACAAGCCTTATTATTTTTAAATAGACGGGGTTACTCACCTTTGAGTTTATGTATTGAGTGTGGTTATCGATATCAATGTGAGCAATGTACTTCATGGTTAGTGATGCATCATGGAAAAAAAAGATTACTTTGTCATCATTGTGGTTCAATCTATCCAATTGAGCCTAACTGCCCAAAATGCCAATCAGAGGACTCTATTAAATTAATTGGGCCTGGAGTGGAGCGTTTAGAAGAAGAGTTAAAATTATTATTTCCAGATAGCATCATTGGTATTATGTCGAGTGATAATGCCAATACACCTAGGAAAATAAAAACAATTATTGATGATTTTAAAAATAAAAAAACAGATATTTTAGTGGCAACTCAAATTATGGCAAAGGGATATCATTTTCCTAATCTTTCATTTGTTGGTGTAGTTGATGCAGATACTGGCTTATTAGGTGGAGATATGAGGGCTATTGAACGAACATATAATTTATTGCAACAGGTTAGTGGACGTGCAGGACGTTCAAATCAGTTGGGACGTGTTTTTATTCAAACTTATTTTCCTAAACAACCAGTTATTCAATCATTGCAAAAGAGAGATAGAAAAACTTTCGTTCAGCAATCTCTTCAAGATAGAAAAGAGTTTCTTATCCCCCCTTTTGGTTTTATGACTGCTCTAATAATTTCAGGCACCTCTAAGGGCAAAACTGAAATGTATGCAAGGAGTCTTACGAGCTCTCAACAACCCCAACAAGAAATTAATATTCTTGGTCCGGTAGAGGCACCGATTTTTTTGTTACGAGGACAGTATCGTTTTAGGTTATTAATTAAGGGAAACAGCCGAAAAAAGCTAAATCATTACACAAGGATTTTACTAAAAAAATGTCCTCCACCCCCAACAATTAAGTTAGTAGTTGATGTTGATCCATACTCATTTATGTAATTTACCCACAGCTATAAAAATTTTGATGTAATTACACTATTTGCCGCATAAACTCTCCGTTTACCTTGATTTTCCAATGTGCTAATAGCCTTTCACAAATCCACAATTGGAGAAAACTTAATGGTATCGCAACTAATTTCAGGAGATTTAATTTCAGATCGCTATGCATTAGCATTGTATGATTTAGCTTTTGAAAATAAAGCAATTGATCTTGTTTTAGAAAATTTAGAATCTATTCAAGACGTAATAAATAATAATAAAGAATTACAACTCCTTGTGAAAAGTCCACTCATTGTTTCCAATGACAAATTAGAAATTTTATTAAAACTGTTGTCCGAGGAAAATTTAAATGCACTTTCTATAAATTTTTTAAAAGTAATTTCTCAAAATAAAAGATTTGCAAAACTCTTAGCTATTATTTCACAATTTGTTAATATTAATGCCCAAAAAAGAGGAGATATATTAGCTGATATTACTTCAGCAGATGAATTATCAGATGATCAAAGAGTAAGTATTAAAGAACAACTAAGAACTATTTTGGGAGATAAATTATCACTCAATTTTAAAGTTGATAAAAAAATTATTGGTGGATTAATTGTTAAGGTCGGTTCCAAAATGGTAGATACATCATTAGCTAACAAAATTAATAAACTTAAGATCGCAATGAAGGGGGTATAATGGAAATCAGAGCAGCAGAAATTTCATCTGTAATTAAAGACCAAATATCAAATTTTGAAACGAAAGCAGATGTTGCTGAAGTAGGGACTGTTCTAAGTGTCGGTGATGGTATTGCACGTGTATATGGTTTAGATCTAGTGCAGGCAGGAGAGATGGTGGAGTTTCCAGGTGATATTAAGGGGATGGCTCTTAATTTAGAGATGGACAATGTCGGTGTAAGTATTTTTGGTGATGACACAGGAATTAAAGAAGGTGACACAGTAAAGCGCACAGGAGAAATTGTTGATGTTTCTGTAGGAAAAGAATTGTTAGGTCGAGTTGTTGATGGTTTAGGAAATCCCATTGATGGGAAAGGGCCAATAAAATCAGAAAATAGAAGAAGAATTGAAATAAAAGCCCCAGGTATCATACCTCGCCAAAGTGTAACAGAGCCAATGCAAACTGGTATTAAAGCTTTAGATGCGCTTGTACCTGTTGGGCGTGGACAAAGGGAATTAATTATTGGTGATCGTCAAACAGGAAAAACAGCTGTGGCCATTGATACAATTTTAAATCAAAAAATAGTTAATCAATCTACGAATGAAAAAGAAAAATTATACTGTATTTATGTTGCGATCGGTCAAAAAAGATCAACGGTTGCACAGATTGTTAAAACATTGGAAGATAATGGTGCTCTTGAGTATACAATTGTTGTAAGTGCTACAGCGTCTGAGCCTGCACCTCTTCAATTTTTATCTGCGTACACAGGCTGTACTATGGGTGAATATTTCCGTGATAATGGAATGCATGCTCTTATAGTATATGATGATTTGTCTAAACAAGCTGTGGCCTATAGGCAAATGTCACTTTTATTAAGACGTCCTCCAGGACGTGAAGCATATCCAGGCGATGTATTCTATATTCATAGCCGTCTTTTAGAGAGAGCTGCAAAAATGAGTGATGAGCATGGAGGAGGAAGTTTAACTGCTCTCCCAATTATTGAAACGCAAGCTGGTGATTTGTCAGCGTATATTCCAACAAATGTGATTTCAATTACGGATGGACAGATATTTTTAGAAACTGATTTATTCTTTTCTGGTATTCGTCCTGCAATTAATGTTGGTTTGTCAGTGAGTCGTGTGGGTTCCGCAGCACAAGTAAAAGCAATGAAAAAAATTGCTGGTCCTGTAAAATTAGAATTAGCGCAGTACCGCGAAATGGCAGCATTTGCTCAGTTTGCCTCTGATCTTGATGCTTCTACACGTCAACTTCTTGATCGCGGTGTTCGTTTAGTAGAGCTTTTAAAACAAGGTCAATACTCCCCTCTTACTGTATCAGAACAAGTGGTTTCAATTTATGCAGGTGTAAACGGATACTTGGATAAACTTGATGTAAGAGATGTTGTGCAATTTGAATCAGAAGTACATTCTGAAATTAGAGCTAATCATAAAGATCTTTTAAAAGCAATTGCAAATGAAAAAGAATTATCATCTATAAACGAAGAAAAATTAAAAGGTTTTTTAGATGCATTTGTTAAGAAATTTCAAAACAACTAATCTATGCCAAGTTTAAAAGATATTAAAAATCAAATCAACTCAGTTGGTTCGACAAAAAAGATTACTTCAGCAATGAAAATGGTAGCGGCAAGTAAATTACGACGCTCACAAGAAAAAGCGGAAGCTGCTAGACCTTATTCATCTCGCTTAGAAGAAATGTTATCTTCATTAGCGTCTACAGGCACTTCTGGCGATGGGATTATACAATTGTTAACAGGTACAGGAAAAGACGAACGATATCTTATTGTTCCAATTACAGCTGATAGAGGTTTGTGTGGTGGTTTTAATAGTAGCATTAACCGTGAAACATTTAAGTTTGTTAAATCTCTTGAAAGAGAAGGCAAATCTGTTCAGTTATTAACTGTTGGTAAAAAAAGCAGAGATTTTTTCAGTCGAATTATGAAAGATAAGATTATAGAAAGTTTTACTGATCTTGGATCAACAGGAGCAGGCTATGATATTGCTCTAGAAATTTCTAATAAATTACAAAACCTCTATTTTGATGGACAGTTTGATAAGTGTGTTATTGTATATAATAAATTTGTATCAGTTATTACTCAAGAAGTGACACGTCAGCAGCTTATTCCGCTAGATTTAGCTCAATCCGAGAAATCAACAGAGGAAAAAGAAGTGAAGGATAACTCTATCTATACTTACGAGCCTGATGAAGAAACATTATTAAAAGATTTATTGCCAAAGAATGTATCTATCCAAATCTTTAAAGTATTATTAGAAAGTAATGCTGGGGAGCAAGGTGCGAGAATGGCAGCTATGGATAATGCTACACGTAATGCCGGTGAGATGATTGATAGTTTAACACTTGTTTACAACAGAACACGACAAGCATTTATAACGAAGGAATTAATTGAAATTATTTCAGGAGCCGAATCAGTTTAAAAGGGGGACATATGGCAAACAATTTAACAGGCAAAATATCACAGGTGTTAGGAGCAGTTGTGGATGTATCGTTTGAAGGAGAACTACCTTCAATTATGAACGCATTGGAAGTTGATAATAATGGAAATAAACTTATTCTTGAAGTAGCACAGCATCTTGGTGAAAATGTCGTGCGAACTATTGCAATGGATTCTACTGAAGGACTTGTAAGAGGCCACACCGCAACAGACACTGGCTCTCCTATTTCTATGCCAGTTGGTCCTGAAACCCTTGGTCGTATTATGAATGTTATTGGTGATCCAGTTGATGAACGCGGCCCTATTAATACAACAAAAAAATATTCTATTCATCGTCCTGCTCCTGAATTTGTTGATCAATCAACAGAAACAGAAGTGTTGGTCACGGGTATCAAGGTTGTAGACTTATTAGCCCCTTATGCAAGAGGTGGCAAAATCGGACTATTTGGTGGAGCAGGCGTTGGTAAAACTGTTTTAATTATGGAACTGATTAATAATATTGCAAAGGCACACGGAGGATACTCAGTATTTGCTGGTGTCGGAGAGCGTACTCGTGAAGGAAATGATCTATATCACGAAATGATTGAGTCAGGGATTATTGATCTTAAAGGGGATAAATCAAAAGTGGCTCTTGTGTATGGTCAAATGAATGAACCTCCTGGAGCACGTTCAAGGGTTGCATTATCAGGTTTAACACAAGCAGAATATTTTCGTGACGAAGAAGGACAAGACGTACTGTTTTTTGTTGATAATATTTTTCGTTTTACGCAAGCAGGTTCTGAAGTATCAGCCTTACTTGGTCGTATTCCATCAGCAGTGGGATATCAACCGACACTTGCAACAGATATGGGTGCTTTACAAGAGCGTATTACAACAACAAAAAAAGGATCCATTACATCAGTGCAAGCAATTTATGTTCCAGCAGATGATTTAACAGATCCTGCTCCAGCAACATCATTTGCTCATTTGGATGCAACAACGGTATTAAACAGAGCGATTTCGGAAAAAGGAATTTATCCTGCTGTTGATCCGCTTGATTCTACGTCTCGTATTTTGGATCCTCAGGTAGTTGGAGATGATCATTACCGTGTAGCTCGTGAAGTACAACGTGTTCTCCAAACATATAAGAGTCTTCAAGATATTATTGCCATCTTAGGAATGGACGAGTTATCAGAGGAAGATAAACTGACTGTAGCTCGGGCAAGAAAAATTGAAAAATTTCTTAGTCAACCCTTTTTTGTAGCTGAAGTTTTTACAGGTTCTCCTGGGAAATATGTTGATTTAGAAGATACAATTGAAAGTTTTAATGGCTTAGTAAAAGGTGAATATGATCATATGCCAGAGGCAGCCTTCTATATGGTTGGCGGCATTGAAGAAGCTATTGAGAAAGCAAAAAAATTAGAAGCAGAAGCGGCATAAATGGCAACCATTTCTTTTGATCTTGTTTCACCTGAACAACTTCTTTTTAGTAATGAAGTAGGAATGATTATTGTCCCGGGAAAGGATGGTGATATTGGTGTTCTTCCCGGACACAGCAAACTTTTATCTTCTTTGCGTCCAGGACGTATTATGATTTATGGCGAAGATAAAATTTTGTTAAAATCTTTTTATGTTACGGGAGGTTTCGTTGAAATTAATCCTGAAAAATGTATTCTTCTCGCTGAAGTAGTCAATGAAATGGTTGATCTTGATAAAAATAATATTCAACAACAAATACAAGAATTAGAGGGTAATTCTAGCAATAACGCAAAAGAAGAATTAGCTATTGCCAAATCAAAAATAATTGCCATAGAATCTACTTATTACGAAAAATTATAATCTACTTTTTTTAAAGCTCATAAAAAGCTTAAAAAGAAAAATGTTAAAACTAAATATTTCAATAATAAGTTTTTTTTCTACTTAATGTTTTTATTCCAAGATTCAATGTACTTAATACTATTGCTACGTCTATGGGGGCTGGTCGCTCATTTTAGGTATAGCTTGTGCCTTGTCTTGTAGATTAGGCTTGTTTATATCAGCACTAGCGACCTTATTTTGTGCAGCTCTATTATTTTATAAAATTCCAATTATATATGCAGATCTTATTTTTTTGATGGAATAAAATTATTTAATAGTATTTTATAAACTCCATCCCATGATTAAATCTTCTTGCTTAAAGTGAATGTATAGTACGTAGAACTATAGAAGTTTCGAATCTCTCTATGATAAGAATATTATTAATAATAAGTATTAATTTTTTAATTAATTACTATGAAACATCATAACTAATTTTGTATAAAGAAAAAAAGATGAAAAAATCTTTCTTAATATTAATTTTATCTTTATTTTGTTTTACAAATCAATCTTTTAGTGAAACTCTTTATTTATTTAGCAGTTTAGGAGTTTCTGACTATGAAATTGGTATAAAAGATAAGAGTGAAATAAATAATAAATTAACAAAACTTGGATTTGCTTCAGCAACTACTTCTGCCAATACTAATAATTTAGCGTATTCATTAGGTTTCGGTCTAAATATTCCTTTAAAATTTTCAGTAGAAGGCTCTTATGCAAATTTAGGAAAAATTTCTTTTTCATCTACAACTACTAGCCCATCTGAAACCTTATCAGCTGATGTTCAAATTAAGGGGTTAAATATAGACCTTCTTAAAAACATTGGCCCTTTAGCTTTTTCTGCAGGTTTTATGAAGGTTGATGAAACTGTTAAAATATCTTCATCTCAGGGAAGTATTGACGTCCCTGTTGATGAAATGATTCTCCCAAAAATTGGAGCTAGTATAAATTTTAATAATTATAGGTTTAAAATTAATAGAATATATATTACCCCAAATTCTCACATTAATACTTTTATGATAGGTTATATTATTAATTTATTGTAAATTTTATAAATTAATTAATTTGTATTTTATAATTCTAATTTTTAAATTTAAGATTTTCTTAAAGAAGCAATTAAAACATCTAAAAATTTACCTCCTTTTTCAATTTGATCAAGACTAATATATTCATTAGCTTTATGAGCTTGATCAATACTACCCGGACCACAAACAACAGTTGGTATTTTTAATTTTTCTTGAAACAATCCACCTTCAGTACCAAAAATTACTTTTTTATGTTTTTCAGTATTTAATAGTTTTTTAATATATTTAACTAGTTCTGAATGCCGATTAATGGATAATCCAGGATAAGATACTTTTTCTCTAAAGTGCACCCCTGTTTTAAAAGACACTTTATGCATGTCAGGTAAAATATTTTCTTTGGCATAATTTTTTATTCTATTAATTAATTCTTTAGGATTATCCTTACTTAAATGACGTATTTCAAATTCGAATTTACAAAAATCAGGAACAATATTTACAGTGATTCCTCCCGATATAACTCCTGTTTGTAGGGTTGTATAAGGAATTTCATAATCATAATCAAAAGGACCTTTAATTGATTTTTCTTTATTAATTTCTGCAATGTATTCTATTAGTTTAGAAGCATAATTAATTGCATTTACACCAAGTGGAGACTGACCTGAATGGCAAGCTAAGCCACTTACATCCACTTGATAACTGCACTTACCTTTGTGACCAATAACTACTTCCATACTTGTTGGTTCTCCTACTATACAAAAAGCTGGTTTTATGTGATTATTATTTATTAGATCTATTAGTCGATGGACACCAATACAACCAACTTCTTCATCATAAGAAAAGGCAAGATGTATGGTTTTGGATAAATTTGCACTAATGAATTTAGGTACACGGCTTAATATTAATGCTAAAAAACTTTTCATATCTGCAGTACCTCGGCCATATAATTTATCGTCTTTTTGAATTAGATGAAAAGGATCATCTGCCCAATCTTGATTAGTAGTAGGTACAACGTCCGTATGACCTGAAAGCATGATCCCATCATTTTTATTAGAACCAATTTTTGCATAAAGATTTGCTTTTTTGCATGAGGAATCGTAAACTAAGGTAGATTTAATATTGTGACTTTTTAAATAACTTTCAATAAACGTTATTAATTCAAGATTAGACCTATAACTTGTTGTATCAAAGCTAACTAAAGATTTTAATATTTCAATTGCATTATTTTCAGACATTAAGTTATTATTTATAAATTAAATATTCACAAAGTGAGAATTATAGATCACCCAGAACACCATAGCTCGGTGCTTGAGTGGGATCAATGGCACGTGTGTTATAATCCATCATTTGTGTTTCATATGCATGCCATAAATCCATGAGTTTTGTTGTAGGGTTATCATCTGCCCAGTCAATTCTTAGATCAACTAATGGCCAAGGATGTTGATGTGCAACTTTTAAACCTGCGGAATGAACAGGACCTTCTTCTCCTCCCGCATCAACTCCTGCCTGAAGAGCTATAAGAAGTCGCTTACCTAGATGAAGATTTTTATTATTAGAAAAATTTTCACTCATTACTTTTACAATTTTACTTGAAATCAACAAATTGCCAGCTGCAATACAACCTCTACCTTGCGACACAGCATTTGTTCCAAGTGTTTTTGAACCAGTGTAACTTGCGCTATTACCTTTTGAGTCAACTAATGCTAGTTGACGATATTCAATAAATTTTCTTCCATGAACAACCTTATCAATAGATTGTTGAACATTTAAACCATTTTCCAAATGATCAAGCATAAGATTGCCTAAACTTGGATCTGTTACATTTTGGGTAGTAGCTGCTCCTACACCTGTCCTAACCCAAGGACATCTACTAGCTACACAAATACTGGATGTAGTTATAGCTACACCAACCATGCCAGTTTCTTGACAATAACCAGAAACAGAAAAAGTCATTAAATTGTTTCCTTTTGCACACCTTTTTGACCTTGGGCGCCAAAAAAAGAATCAGATTCATAATGTTTAGGTAATTCAAACTCTCCTTCACGAAAGCGTACTTGACGAGTAGCTTTGCCAGCAACAATTCTTCCACTATATGTTGATGGAACCATAGGTGGCATTAAAGGCCAATTATCACCAGCAGTAAGGTCACAAATTAACATTCTGCGAGGTTTTTGTGACAAATTTGCTGTACCACCATGTAAACTCCATGTATGCATTAAGCAAATATCTCCTGCCTTACCCTCAATTTTAGTAGAATTACCTCGACAAATTTCTTGTACTTTTTCTTCTACTTTTCCCACATACTCATCCCCTTCATAATGGCTATATCTAGGACCTTGATGTGAACCCTTCAGAATTCTTAAACATCCATTTTCTTCATTCATATCATCTAAAAGAACCAGCAAAGTAAGATGGTCATCATTTGTATGAGGGTCAAATGAATGATCTTGGTGATAATCCACACGCGCTTCCATTCCTGGTAGCTTAATATTTAATTTGCAATGATGAAATTTTACATTAGGACCAATCAAATCCGCTACTGCCTCAATTGCAGGACCTTTGAACAAAACACTTCGATAAGCTTGAGAAATATCTACAGGATTAGCAACGCGTCGAAGTTTTGGTGATTCTGCACAATGTCCATTTTCTAAATCAAATTGTGCTTTACCATTTGGTGTTTTCCCATAGTTTTTTTTGTGATTCTTACTTTCTTCAATCCACTTATCCAATTCATTTTGCATTTCTTGTAAGTTTTCAGCAGGAATAATTTGAGGAACAATCAAAAATCCATCACTTTCATATGTTTTTATTTGTACTTTAGTTAACATACAATTTTAAAAATTATTCACTTTCATTATTTGGTATTATTGCTTCCACATCTATTTCCATTACCATTTCTGGTCTTGCCAAACCCTTAACTATCAAACCAGTTGAACATACATGAATGCCTTTTAGGTGTTTGCCTATTACATTGTAGACTTCTTCACGGTAAAGCCTGTCAGTTATATAGATTGTTGTTTTACAAATATGTTCAAGTTTAGAGCCAGCTTCCTCAAGCAAAATTTTAACACATTGCATAGCCATTTCCGCTTGCGCCGCTGGATCACCTATACCCGTCATGTTACCATCTAAATCGAAGCCAGTTTGACCACGTAAAAAAATTCTATTACCAGCTTTTACAGCCATACAAAGATCGTTATCCATACCTTTGTCAGGATACATTTGTGCTGAATTAAATTTTCGTATTCGTTGATGTGTCATAACAATTCTAACATTAGTTTATTTAAACCAATATGACTGTTATCAATAATTGAAGATTTTGCATATTGTTGTTTACAATATAACAGTGGTTCTATGATTTTTTGATCATCAAAAACTGAAAGAACATTGCCAAAAAAAACATCATGTGTAAACCCATCTACAGTTTTAGTAAGATTACATTCAAAGCTTGCAACTGAACCAGTGAGTATAGGTTGATTAAAATTTCCCTCTTTCCATTCAACAAGATCAAACCTATTTTTACTTGGGGAAATCTCACGACCTGCAAAAATATCTGAAACATTTATTTGACTTTGAGAAAGTAAGTTTATGCAAAATTTTTTATTTTTTTTTATGGCGCTAGTCAAAGGCGTATCTTTAAATATACAAACCAGAAGTGTTGGTGGATCAGCTGATACAGAACAAAAAGAGCTAACTGTTGCTCCTGCTACTTCTCCAGTGCTGTTAGTAGTAACTACAGATATTGTTGAAACTGTATTTCTAAGTGCATTAATAAATTCTAATTTCATAATATTTGTTTTACTATTCCATAATTTGATCAGATAAACCTGCCGAACGCTTTACAAAATCTAATGGGCCACTAAAATCAAAATTATTATATACTGCATTGAGATGGGCAAAAGGTGGAGATTGAGCAAACAACTGGAAGGTTAATTTATGTCCAGCATAACTTGAATTTAATAAATCTCTTCCAAAAGCTAGCAAACGGCGACGATCATCAGATGACCATTTTTCATTAATTGAATAAAACTTCTCTAACCATGGTTGTGTATCTGAGTTTTTAAAGTCTGCATAATCAGGTGTAACACAGATCTGTCCCCCACAAAGTTCACGTGCTAGATGAGTCATTTTATGAAGCTGACTACAAGCATGCACCCTACCTGTGTAAAGAAAAGATTGATTGGGCATTAATAAGCCACCTGGACTTTTTTCAGCATTTGCAACTGCTGCAGTTAAATGAGCATTAATACCTTCTCTATAACAAATTAATGTAGCAAGTTTTTCACGAACAGCTTGTTGATGCTCTAAACCAGTTTGACGGACATTATGTAATGCGGTTCCAATCATTAAATCAGACATATGTAAAATACGTTCAACAAAAGCAAGAGCACTGTAGCGATGTAGTGTTCCACGAATAAATGTAGCTGCTTTTGTATGTTGATAAAAAAGTACATCTTCCCAAGGAATTAATACGTTATCAAAAACCAACAAAGTATCAACTTCATCTGCTCTATTACTTAAAGGGTAATCTTTTGGATCTGAACGTCCTGCGAATCCACTTCGACAAATATGCTTTAAACCTGGAGCATTCATAGGACAAATAAATCCTAGTGCATAGTTTGAAAGTTTTTGTTCTCCCCAATTAGCAATTGTAGGTTTAACAAAAGCTTGATTAGCATACGCAGCTGCAGTTTCATACTTTGCTCCACGAACCACAATTCCTTTGTCTGTTTCATCTACTGCATGTAAAAGCATATCAGGATCTTGATCTTGAGGAAGTTTTGAACGATCTCCCTTTGGATCTGTATTAGCTGAAACGTGAAAAATATCAGTTTCCAGAACCTTTTGAATATGATTGGCAATATTTTTACCAAATCGAGGATCTACTTCATTCAAAATATCTGTTCCGTCGTAAAGAGACCACATTTCGCCAGCAGTTTCATCACCCATTCGTGTTACAACAGCACCAACCTCATACATAATGGTCTTAATTGCTTCCCTTTTAAACAACCAATCATTTTTACTTTTAGGAAGTTTTGAACCTATACAGTTTTTTTCTCCACTGGATTCATCAGTGTAGGTTAATTGCTGACTAAATTTTTTTTCATGAGCCATATCATAAATACGCGCTCGTATGTCAATAATTGGCTTAAAAACTGGATGAGTAGAGACGTCTTCTACTTTTTTTCCATCTACCCAAACTTCTCTTCCGTCGCGAATAGAATCCTTATATTGTTTACCTGTACGAAGCATAATCCCCCTAATTATATATAATTTAAACTAACTATACATTTTTGAAACTATGATTCAATTATGATTCACTTGCTTAATAACTTTACTATTTAATGAATCCATACTTTTTAGCTAAAACTTAGAATAAAAAAGGCTAGATAAAGTATTTGAAGGATTATTAAATTATTTGAAAATATTTATAAACTCTACCATAATTTTTTTGTAAATTTCTCTTTTAAATGGAACAATGCTTTCAACGAGTGATTCATACTTTGCCCATTTCCATTCACTAAATTCAGGATTTGCAGTTTCTACATTTATATCACTATTTTTTCCTGTAAAACGAAATACAAACCATCTTTGTGTTTGTCCAATATATTTTTTACCCCATGGCAATGTTTTTAAAGTTTCCTCTGGGATATCATAATGCAACCATTGTGTAGAAGTGTGGATAAGTTTAGCATTATTAGTTCCAATTTCCTCCATCATTTCCCGCCATACTGCCTCTTCTGGAATTTCATTTTGATCAATTCCCCCTTGAGGCATTTGCCAATATCCACTAGGATGATCTAAACGTTTTCCTACTAAAATTTTATTTTGATTGTTGAGGATCATCATTCCAACACATCTTCTATATTGCTTTGTCATTTATTTTTCTGAGATAGTTTCTTGATAAATACTAATTCCATGAATAAGATCAATTGCGCGAGCCAATTGATAATCATTTTCTAAACGACTTTCTTCTTTTTTTATCTCTTTCTCTTTTGTTTCATTTTCAATATTTTCACTATCAAGAGAGTCTTTCAAATCTGCTTCTGAAAAGCGTCTATATTCCTTTGATTCAAAAATTCCTTGCTCAATCACTATATCAGGTTCAATTCCTTTTCCTTGAATTGATTCTCCAGATGGAGTGTAATAACGCGCTGTTGTTAAACGTATACCAGTTGTAGATTTTTCAGAATTAGATTTTTGAAAAGGTATAATAGTTTGAACAGACCCTTTTCCAAAAGATTTGGTCCCAACAATAATTGCTCTTTTGTGGTCCTGTAAAGCACCTGCAACAATTTCAGAAGCAGAAGCTGAACCACCATTAATAATAACAACTAATGGTTGTCCTTCAATTACATCTCCTTTTTTCGCACGGTAACGTTGTATATCCTCTTTATTTCTTCCACGTGTAGATACAATTTCTCCTCGCTCTAAAAAAATGTCACTAACTTTAACTGATTGATTGAGAAGTCCACCAGGATTAGAGCGCACGTCTAAAACATATCCTAACTGCTTATTTTTTAGTTCTTTTTTAATTGCTTTTATTGATTTTAACAGTCCTGATTCTGTTTGTTCTGTAAAAGATGTGATACGAAGATATCCTACATTGTTAATTATTTCATATTTAACAGATTGGATTTTTATAATATCACGAATAATATTTACTTCAAATGGCTCCAAACCTTCTCGCGATATAGTAATAATGATTGATTCTCCTTTATCCCCACGCATTAAATCTACTGCTTCACCTAAAGTTAAACCAAAGACGGGCGTGTCATCAATTTGAATAATAAAGTCACCAGCTAAAATGCCTGCTTCGTAAGCAGGTGTGTCTTCAATAGGAGAGATAACTTTCACAAAACCTTCTTCCATTGTAATCTCAATGCCTAGACCTCCAAACTTTCCTTGAGTATCCATTTGCATGTCTTTCCATACTTCTTCATCCATATAACCTGAGTGTGGATCAAGTCCTGTGAGCATTCCATCAATAGCCTTTTCAATGAGTTCTTCATCAGAAACATCATCAACGTATTCAGAACGAACACGATCAAAAATTTGACCAAACAAATCAAGATATTCATATATTTCTTTATTTTTTGAAGCTGCTTGAATATTGAGAGAAGTAATTAATAATATGCAAAATAAAATAGAAGAGATAATTTTTTTCATAATTAAAAAAAGTAATATGTTTTATATATAGTTAAGCTGTCTTATTTTCTACTGAATCAAAGCTCATTCCCCATAATTTTTCTAAACTATACACTTCTCGTATCTCTTTACGAAATAAATGTACAATTACTGAACCGGCATCAACAATCACCCAATCACACTGTGGTCGTCCTGCTGGACTTGGGCACTTTACCCCAATTTTTTTTAGTTGTCGTGTAACCTCATCTGCAGTAGAGTCGGCATGTCGACTTGAACGACAAGTAGCTATAACAAAAAAATCAGCGATGGAAGTTTTATCTTTTAAGTCAATAACACTAATATTTTCTGTTTTGGCATTATCAAGAACACTGCTTATTTTTTTAGGAAGATTTAAATCTGTTTTAATAGGACCCTCTTAATAATTCTCGCTGATGTCGTATTGCTGAAGAAGAAATTTTTATTTCTTTGTTATTAATCCAAGTCCAAGAAGGTAGTTGATTAAAATGAGATTGATCAATGGGGTTAGCAATAACTCGATATTGGGAAAATGTTTTTGTCGCTTTGCTATTCAAGGCTTTACTGTTATACCCATGTCTTTTAAAAACTACAATAGAAATATTTTTATAAATATCTCGCCACCTTTGCCAGTGATGAAAATTTAATAAATTATCTGCACCCATTAGCCAAAAAAATTTAATGTCATTATAATGATTTAAAATATAATTTAATGATTCAAAAGAGTATCTAGAATTAATTTTATTTTCTATCTCTGTTATTGTTATAGGAAGTCCTTTTGTCATAATATGACAATTTTTTACTCGCTCTTCATATGATGCAGGTTTAGCAATTTTAAGAGGATTTTGAGGGGTAACTAACCACCAAATTTCATCAAGTTTTAAAATTTTTTTAACCTCCAAAGAAATATACAAGTGTCCTTTATGAGGAGGATCAAAAGAGCCGCCAAGTAAACCAATACTTTTCAATTAGGATCTCACTTGTCCGTTGCCTCGAACAACATATTTGAAACTAGTTAAATGTTCGGCTCCTACTGGACCTCTGACATGTAACTTATCTGTAGAGATTCCTATTTCTGCACCAAAACCGAATTCACCACCATCTGCAAATTGTGTTGAAGCATTGTGTAAGATAATCGCACTATTGATTTGTTTGTAAAATATTTCAAAAACTTCTTTTCGTTCAGTAATAATAGATTCTGTATGACCTGATGAATAGTGATTAATGTGATTGATAGCATCTTGAACATCTTTCACCAATTTAACTGAAATTATTTTTTCAAGATATTCTGTGCCCCAATCTTGTTCTGTTGCTTGTTTAAAAATTGGATTTAATTTTGTAATATATTCATCCCCCCGTATTTCACAGTGAGCATCTACTAGTGGTTGTAATAATTCAAGAATATGATCTGCTAAAGATTCATCAATAAGCAAAGTTTCCATAGCCCCGCAAATACCTGGTCGTCTCATTTTGCTATTAAATATAAGCTCTTTAGCTTTGACAATATCAGCATTCTTTTCAACATAAACATGACAAATACCATCTAGATGTTTGATAATTGGAATAGAGCTTTTTTCTTTAATACTTTGGATCAACCCCTTGCCACCACGCGGAATAATTACATCGATATAGGAGTCTAGTTGCAAAATTTCATTTACTGCCTCTCTATCTGGTGAAGCAACCATTTGAACAACGTGATCAGGAAGACCTGCAGATGAGAATGATTGAACAATAATATCTTTTAATTTATGTGATGAATAAAAACTATCCTTGCCACCTCTAAGTATAACAACATTTCCAGCTTTTATTGCTATTGCAGATGCATCAACAGTAACATTGGGTCTAGATTCATAAATAATACCAATGACTCCAAGAGGTATAGAGACTTTTTGAATATGAAGTCCATTTGGCCTTCTCCACTCTGAAATAATATGTCCAACAGGATCTTTAAGTTTAATAATCTCATCAAGACTTTGAATCATATCTCCAATTCGTTCTGATGTAAGCGTTAGACGATCAATCATTGCTGATGACAACTTCAAATTGTGAGCATTTTCAATATCTTTTTTATTTATCTCAATTAAATCACTAGAAGAAAATTTTAATTTTTTTTTTAATTCCTCCAATGCAAAGTTTTTTTGTTCACCAGAAAAATTTGATAAGATATAGGCTGCTTTTTTGGCTTTTATTCCTAAGTCCAACGCTGTTTCTTCTGTAATCATTAATTTACCTTTACAAGATCATCTTTATGAATTAGTTCATCTCGCCCTTCATATCCGAGTATATCTTTAATATCTTTACTATTTTTTCCAACAATCTTTTTAGCATCACTAGAATCATAAGCAATAACGCCAATACCAACTTTAATATTTTTTATATTCAGAATACTAATTACATCACCACGGTCAAAACGGCCTTTTATTTCTATAACACCAGCAGGTAATAAACTTTTATTATTTTCCACTGCTTTTTGTGCCCCTAGGTCAATTATGATTGTTCCAGAAGGATGAAGATGATTTAATAACCATTGTTTTCTACTAGATTTAGGAGATTTTTCAGCATGAAACCAGGTAGAATTATTTTTAGTAATATTTTGAAGAGGAAGTATTTTTTTACTGCTAGTAATAACTGTTGAGCAACCTGAATTCATACAAATCTTTGCTGCCCAAATTTTTGTGGACATTCCTCCACTACCTATTGAAGAATGATTTGAACTAGCCATTTCTTCAATTTTAGAATCTACTTTAAATACATCTTTTATTTTTTTTGCTCTTTTATTATTAATGGGACTTTCTGAATATAATCCATCTACATCACTTAACAGAACTAATAAATCAGCATCAATCATCTGTGCAACACGTGCTGCTAAGCGATCGTTATCACCAAATCTAATTTCTTCTGTTGCAACAGTATCGTTTTCATTGATGATAGGTATAATATTTTTTTTGTGTAAAGCATTGATTGTTTTACGTACATTTAGATAGCGTCTTCGAACCTCACTGTCTTCTAAAGTTAATAATATTTGTGCTGTATTAATAAAATTTTTCTTTAATGCTTGTTGCCAGTATTTTGCTAACTCAATTTGACCTACAGCAGCAGCAGCTTGTTTATCTTCAAGACGACGTATAGAGTGTTTATTATTAATAAATTTTAAACCTAGAGCTATGGCTCCGGAACAAACAATAATAATTTTCTGGTTTGGATGCATTAAGGAAATATCATTACAAATAGAACGAAGCCAGCCAGTTTTTATTTTTTTAGTTTTTTCATTAACTATTGAAGAAGATCCAATTTTTATAACAATTTTTTTAAATTTATTAATCATGTGTTTTTGCACATTCCTTAAATAGTGTGTACGTAAGTTTTTCTAAACCTTCTTTAGAAAAACTAGAAAAAAGAATTGGCTTAATGCCAATTTTTTTTTCTAGATTGTCACTCACTTCTTGTATTTTATTGCTCATTAAATCTGATTTGCTTAATGCAATGATTTCTTTTTTTTCAATTAAATTTTTACCATATTTCTTTAATTCATTATTGATGGTTGTATAATTATTCATAATATTTTCATCAGAACAGTCAAGTACATGCAAAAGAACTTTACATCTTTCAATATGACCTAAAAATTGATCACCCAACCCTTTTCCTTCATGGGCACCCTTAATTAAACCAGGTATATCAGCAATAACAAGTTCATCATCAAATTGATGTATCACACCTAAAATAGGATGAAGTGTAGTAAATGGGTAATCAGCAATTTTAGGAGTAGCCCCAGATATTTTAGAGAGTAGAGTAGATTTCCCAGCATTTGGTTTGCCTATTATACCAACATCTGCAAATAGTTTTAAAGATAGCCATAAGTATTTTTCTTCTATTTTGCCACCAAATGTAAAACGACGAGGCGCTTGATTTATAGAAGATTTAAAATTAGTATTTCCTAACCCACCTTTTCCCCCTACTGCCATGGTTATACATTGATCTTTTTTTGTTAGATCTGCAAGTAGAACACTTTTGTCATCATTATATATCTCTGTTCCTGGAGGGATTTTAATCAATAAATCAGTACCACCAGCTCCAGTTTTATTTTTGCTTTTACCATCCTCTCCCTTTTTTGCTTTGAAATGCTGTTGATATCTAAAATCTATCAAAGTATTTAAATTTGAATCAACTATAAAAATTACATCGCCTCCTTTGCCACCATCTCCACCATTGGGACCACCATATTCTATATATTTTTCACGACGAAAACTTACACATCCACGTCCACCCTTTCCAGAGGCAATATATATTTTAGCTTGATCAAGAAATTTCATGAAAGTTAAAGGGGAGTTAAAGACTCCCTACATACTTAAGTAGGAACTACAGAAATATACGTTCTAGCCCTTGTTTTTTTAAAAGTTACCTTTCCATTTTTTGTAGCAAAGATAGTATGATCTTTTCCTATTCCAACATTTATGCCTGGATGGAACTTTGTTCCTCTTTGACGAACAATAATGTTACCAGAAGTAACTACTTGCCCACCAAATTTTTTAACTCCAAGTCTTCTACCGGCTGAGTCACGACCATTTCTGGAACTTCCACCTGCCTTTTTATGTGCCATTACTTATCAGCTCCTTTTTTTGCTGCTGCTTTTTTCTTTACAGCTGTTTTTTTTAAAGCAACTGATTTTTTAATCTTTTTTTTAGGAGTTGCTCTTTTCTTTGATTCGGTTTTTGTAATTTTTGTTTCTTTTTTCAATGGAGCTTTAACCGCCGATAATTTTTTTTCAGAAGAAGTAATTCTTTTATCTCCTATGTCGACAGATTCAATTTTAAGAACAGTAAGATATTGTCTATGACCCTGAGTATGGCGATAATTTTGTCTTTCACGCTTTTTGAAAACAATAATTTTTTTATCACGAATTTGATCAAGTATTTTTGCTTGAACGTTTGCACCCTTAACAAAAGGATTTCCTATAGTATAGCTAGAACTGTCACATACAGCTAAGACATCATTAAAAGTAATTCTATCACCTTTAGCACCTTTTAGTTTTTCTACTTTAAGAATTTCTCCTGCTTTGACAGAATATTGTTTACCACCCGTTTTGAATACTACTAACATAGTTTTTCCTTGAAAAGCAGGGATCTATACAGTTCAATCCTAATAGTCAAATAAAAATATTACATAAATGTATGCAATTTTGGTCAAATTACTAAAAATTATTCTTTGAATCACGCAGGTATGAAAACATTGCCAAATCTGTAAAATTATTGTCTTTTTTAAAACTCTGATAGAAAGAAGAGCCTGAAGACAAAAAAGGATTAAAACTCTTTTCTTCACCTAAATTGAAAGGAATAGAAGCTTGAGTTTTTGAAAGTTGAAGATAAATTTTCTTTTTTAAATATTTGAAGTTTTGATAATTATGAAAAATAGACTGTAAAAAGTTTAAATTACTAATAGTGTATTCATGACCACAATAAACTAAAGTATCATCATGAAGTTTTTCAATTCGCTTAAGAGAAGCAAACATTTGTTTATAAGTACCTTCAAACACTCTTCCGCAACCTAAGCGAAAAAGTGTATCTCCAGCAAAAAGCACTTTGTGATTTTTATTATAAAATACTATATGATCAAGGGTATGTCCTGGGGTTTCTATAACTTCCATTTTTATAAAATTTAAATCTATCTTGTCACCTTCATTTACAACTTTTGTTGTTCCATTAATTTTTTTATCTGGACTATATACAGGCACAGATGTATGATTTAAAATATCTGTTACTCCAGCAGTGTGATCACTGTGATGGTGTGTTAATAAAATAGCGGTGATGGAAATTTGATTTTTTTCAATATATTTAATAATTGAATTTGATTCAGCAGGATCAATAATAACAGCTTGATTATTATTATTAGCTTTCATTATATAAGAGTAATTATCCTGAAGTTGTGGAATATTTGTAATTGAAACCAAAGACACAGTTATTAACTTATTATAGCAGAATTACTAACAAATGATTTTTGTTTCGATTGTAATTTAATAGGTTCAAATTTTTTATAACTTAATAAAAAAATTGCTTCAGTTGTAAATATATTTGCTCCAAAAATTCCTGAGACTATTTCAAATTGCTCCCCCTTACTTGTTAGAGCGATACTTTTTTCTATAACAATATTTAATTCCTCACAAAGATCTTGAAAGTCTTTGATAGTAAAAAAATGAATATTGGGCGTCTCATACCAAGCATAAGGCAAACCTTTTGTGACGGGCATTTTTCCCGATAATAGTAATTGTAATCGAATTCTCCAGTGTCCAAAATTAGGAAATGATACAATAGCTTTTCCACCAATTCGCAATAATTCGATTAGTACTTCTCGAGGTTTAACCATAGCTTGTAATGTTTGACTTAAAATAACATAATCAAAGCTCTGATTAGAATATTGGCCAAGATCTTTTTCAGCATTTCCTTGAACAACGTTGTGTCCTTTAGCAATAGCCTTTCTTGCTAGTTCTGGATTAAGTTCAATTCCACTTGCTTTTGCACGAATATTTTTTTCTAATTGAGAAATTAAACTACCATCATCACATCCAATATCTAAAACTTTCGATTTGGTATCTATTAATGATTCAATTAATCTCCAATCTTTTCTTATACTTAATTCATTATTCACATTGTACCATTTTTTTAAAATTACTTTCTAAAAAACCATTAATTACTAAATCTAATTCTGGCTCATCTAATAAGAAGCTATCATGTCCCTTATCTGTTTCTATTTCTGTAAAACTCACATTTCGAGTATAGTAATTTAATATTTTAACAATTTCTTTATTTTCACTTGTTGGAAATAGCCAATCAGAGGTAAAGGAAATAACTAAATAATTTATATGATGATTTGAAGTAGTTGGAAATTCTATAGATGTCGAAAACTTTTTTACTACATCAAAATAGTCCATAGCTCTTGTTAAGTACAAATAACTATTAGCATCGAAACGATCAACAAAGGACCGACCTTGATAACGCAAATAACTCTCAATTTGAAAATCAGCATCAAAACCAAAAGAAATAATATCACGAGATTGTAATTTGCGACCAAATTTTCTATGCATTGCATCATCAGAAAGATAAGTAATGTGTGCAATCATTCTAGCTACCGCCAAACCTCTTTCTGGAACAATATTTTTTTGAATATAGGAACCTTTGTTCCAATTATTATCATTCATGATTGCTTGTCTTCCTACTTCATGAAAAGCAATATTTTGTGCTGAATGTTTTAATGCACCAGCAATGTGAACAATATTATAAATTTTTTCCGGAAAATCTATTGCCCACTGAATTGTTTGCATAGCTCCCATTGATCCACCGACTACAGCAAATAATTTATCAATTGAAAGTGAATCTATCAAAAAATTTTGTACCTTAACCATATCTCTAATAGTTACAGTAGGGAATTCACCACCATATGAAAGATTGGTTGAAGGGTTTATTTCTTTTGGTCCTGATGTCCCTGAGCAACCACCTAAAACATTAGAACAAATTACAAAAAACTTATTAGTATCGATTGGTTTTTTTGGACCGACCATGCGAGACCACCAACCATCTTTTTTAGTTATAGGATTAAACCCAGTTACATATTGATCACCAGTTAATGCATGACAAACTAGGATAGCATTATTTTTTTGATTATTTAACGTGCCAAAAGTTTTGTATGCAATTTTAAATTTATTTAATTCTAAACCTGAATCAAGTTTACAAAATGTATTGGAAAATTCTGCAATAGAACATTTCAATACTGGGTCATTTGTTATATTTATGCTTTGATTCATCTTTTTCTATATAACCGAAAAAATTAGTTTATGCAGGAGGGTATCATCGCTTTAGCTGTTTTCAGATACACACCCGCAAGCTGTTTCAAATCGGTGTTGCAAAAAGTCTTTAAATGAAACATGTTTCTTAGTCAATATATGTCCTTTTGAGCCAATAAATGCCAGTTTTTTTTGATTTATGGTAAGATAATTTGTAAAGAAGTTTACAACAATAATATGCCTGAAAAAGAATTAGATAATTTACGTGATCAGATTAATAAATTGGATAATCAAATGTTGGATATCCTTGATCAACGTTCATATATAGTTACTGAAATTGGAAAAATTAAAGATAAAACCAAAGGGGTAGTAGATGAAAATCGAGAACAAACTGTTCTTGATCGACTTGTTAATTTGTCCAAAGGCAAATATTCTAAAGATATTATCAT
>Ga0315336_1001672_pt1 | contig 40157 bp, 33 predicted proteins | sample ASW5metaG_FD_204512 | JGI IMG/M metagenome (GOLD analysis project Ga0315336, IMG submission 204512) | Ammonia-oxidizing marine archaeal communities from Monterey Bay, California, United States - ASW #5 | ecosystem: Environmental > Aquatic > Marine > Intertidal zone | place: USA: California... | reverse complement strand
TCCCCTGACCAAGAATCTAGACCCGGTATTAATCTGTTAGATCATTCTCTTCACAGTCACTATCCAACGGCAAAACACTCAGCGGGGGGGGGGGGGCCTTGAGCGACAGCCGGTAACATGATCAGTTATCTATTCGGAGAAAACCATGCAAAAACTAATACTGCAATTTAACCTTAATAAGGACACCTCCCAAAACTCATATGAGTCATGGGCCCGCGATGAGGAAATTCCCGCTTATTTGCGCGACTCTTCCGTCGACGCATACGTCGTTTACCGCGTTCGTGATTGGTTTATACCCAGCAACAAAAAACTACCATTTAGATATTCCGCTGTTATCAGTTTTTCTGACATAGAACTATTCAGGGCGGCTCTTCGAAGAGAGCCTCTCAAAAGTTTCCAAACCAAGTTTCTTGAACTTACCGACGATTTAGTCACTGTTGTACAGGACCCAGTCGTAACTTAGATACAACAAACCTTCTTCCTGCCTAATAGACCAGAGATATTTCATGAAAATTCTCGGTATACACGCCGGTCATGATGCAAGTGTGGCGCTGATTGTGGACGGACATGTTAAGTTTCTGGCCCACATCGAACGTATATCCCGCCAAAAGAAACACTATGGCTTGAATGCAGACCACCTGCACACCGTTCTTGATCGAGCTGGCCTTTCCGCAGCCGAAATTGACTATTGCACCGTTACATCAACACAGGGAATTGACATAGTCTTCGACCGAACCTCCGACCTCCGGTTTTGTTTAGAACGACACAAGAACGATACATTTGTGTCAGATGTGGAATCGGTTTGGAAATCCAGTGGAACGAGCTGGGAGCAATTTCTGGATCCAACCTATGCCGACGACACTCTCCTAAGGCGAAGAAAAAACAAGCGTAATTCCACGGCCATTAATAACTTAAACCTAGGCACTGGGCTTGAAGACGTCTCTATACTGCCCTGTCTCAATCGCTATATAGTAGCCCAAGACTCTAGTATATTGAGACAGGTCCCACTTAAGGCCTTGTCAACAAACTATCAAGTCTCCAAGGGTGGTCTTTCGGCACATCAGCGCTGTTTTCATGCCCCCGCGACCGTGACCGTGGATGGCCACTCCATTCCGGCTAGCATTATCAATCACCATGCGGCCCATGCAGCGGCAACTTTCTACCAATCACCTTTCGAGAAAGCCGCAATACTAACGCTAGATGGAGGAGTTAGTGAACACGAAGGCGGACTATTGTGGTTCGGCAATGATAACGAGGTCTTTCCCCTAAGCTTCCCAGGGTTGATGGTCGGTCAGATGTATCTCAACGTAGCACATCGTATTCTTAAACTTGGCTCATCTGCTGAAGGTAAAATGATGGGGCTAGCACCTTACGGAAAACCAGTATTTTTTGAGGAACGTTTTGTTGCAAATATATTCGAACGCATAGGAGACAAATCGATTTTTGACGCGTGGCTATCGCATCTTAAATCGTCGCTAATAGAACGTGGCGACGATATCAGGAAAGTAGGCAACCCGCACTTTGTTACCGATCCAATGAATGCTGATGTGGCTGCAAGTGCTCAGTTATTGTTTGAAGAAACGGTTATTCAAACGCTTCGGGTCTTAAGCTACATCCTTGAACCGCTTTCCCTAGAGACTGATAACATCACCCTATCAGGGGGCTGCATGCTTAACTGCCCCACCAACACCCGCGTGGGGCAAGACACCCAATTTAATAACGTCTTTGTTGAACCGAGTTGTGACGACGGCGGCCTCGCTGCCGGAAGTGCACTATGGATGTATCACAACGTTATGGCAAATAAGCGTCAGAGAAGAGATCCTCAGGACGCAGGCCTTCCTTTCATCGGCCTTCCTATCCAAGAAATCGAAGTAGAAGCTGCTTTGTCCGAACTCTCAGAGGATTATTCCGTAAGCCTACCGGATGACATAGCAATTACCGCCGCTGAACGGCTGGCTGATGGGAAAGTGATAGGATGGTTCGAAGGGCGCAGCGAAGTAGGCCCGAGAGCCTTAGGTCATCGCTCGCTCCTAGCGGACCCACGGCATGCAGAAGTATGGGAGCGGGTGAACCATATTAAGGGGCGAGAACTGTGGCGACCTCTAGCACCTGCTGTGCTCGTTGAAGAGGCCGAAGATTGGTTTGATGGCCCAGAATTTCCGTCACCGTTCATGTTATTTACAGCGGATGTCCGGTCAGAGAACATCCCTGCTATAACCCATGTTGACAATACTGCCCGAGTCCAGACAGTCGATTACCATTGCGGAAAATATTACGATCTCTTGCGGGCGTTCCATGATATCACAGACTGCCCGGTGCTCCTGAACACGTCCATGAATGGGCCAGGCGAACCCATCGTCGAGCGTCCCGATGAAGCTATTACGCTTCTCAAGAAAGGCCGATTCGATATTCTTGTGCTTGAGGGTTGGTTAATTGAGCCGGGGTGAATTGTGCTATCCCGATATACTAGGAATGTGCTGATAGGACGCGGCTGATGACAAGTGCAGCCAAACCCCGCCCCGATGCTATCTTAAACAACAAAATCTAGCCGGCGCCTCTTGCCACTCAGGTTTATTACGACTTCGGCATAAGCCCAACAATCTCATAGACTTCCGACACCACATCGGTTGCGATGGCAGCAGCCTTTTCAGCGCCCTCCCTCAGCAACACGTCGAGTTCTGCCTGATCATCCATTAGACGGTTCATCTCCGAAGCAATCGGGCTAAGCACTGAGACCGCTAGATCGCTCAGGGCAGACTTGAAGACGCCAAAACCCTGTCCAGCATAATCTTTGGCAACCGCATCCGGCGAGGAGTCGGCTAAGGCTGCATATATATTGATCAAGTTTTCGGCCTCCGGGCGATCCTTAAGATCTTGAAAGTTACTTGGTAACGGATCCGGATCCGTTTTGGCTTTCCGAATTTTCTTAACAATTGTGTCTGCGTCATCGGTCATATTTATACGGGAATAATCTGAATCTTCCGACTTGGACATTTTCTTCATTCCATCTCGGAGACTCATGACTCGGGTGGCCGGGCCCCGAATGACAGGCTGGGGCAAGGGAAAAACCTCCTTACCAAAATCAGTATTAAATTTCGCGGCAATATCCCGAGTCAATTCAAGATGTTGTCTTTGGTCATCTCCGACTGGCACATGAGTTGCCTTATATATCAGAATATCTGCCGCCATGAGATTAGGATAAACAAAAAGTCCCACGGAAGCCTTCTCGCGGTTTTTTCCCGCCTTATCTTTGTACTGGGTCATGCGACTGAGCCAGCCCATGCGCGCGATGCAATTAAATACCCATGCAAGCTGCATATGACCCGGTACGTGAGATTGAACGAAAACAGTATTCTGGTCGGGGCTAATGCCTGAAGCAATCATGCCAGCCGCTACCTCACGGGTGTTCCGAGCTAGTTTTGCGGGATCCTGCCAGGTTGTAATGGCGTGCATATCTACAATGCAATAGAGGCTTTCATAATCCGCCTGTAAAGCCACCCAATTCTTGATAGCCCCGAGATAGTTGCCGAGGTGAAGATTGCCAGTAGGCTGTATACCGGAGAGGATCCGTTTCGTTGGTAAGGCCATTGGGGGATGTCCGGACATTCAATTTCTGTGTTGTTCACCGGCGGCGGTGGTACCTCGGCCCGTGACCCAGGTCAAGGGCCAGACGAACCGGACACGTTATCGGGTTTGCGCCGAAATGTTCTGAGATTATTAGATGAAGAAATACCTAATATCAAACCTGCGACGACGTAGACAAGCGCTCCAAGTCCAATTAGGCCCGCAAGACATAGGGTGCGGATCAATTCACCGCCCGCCGGCTTAATGGATGTGCCGAATATAGGGCCTACAATAGACACCATCACAGTTAGGGCGGCCCAGACCGCGGCAACCATTATAACTGTTGCAATAACCTGACGCGGCAGGCGTTTTCTGAGCCTAGCGTCAGGAACTAAATGACCTCGAAGGTATAGTGTCACAGCTAAAACACCAGCGTTTAGCCAGGCGGCAATGGCAGTAGCCAAAGCAATGCCAACATGACCGATGATTTGCATGAGAATAACATTCAAGACTAAGTTGAGGATCATAGCAATAATGGAAATCTTGACCGGCGTCGCCGTATCCTCTCGGCCAAAAAAGCCGGGTACTAGGGCCTTAATCAGAACGTACGCGGGCAGACCGGTGGCAAAAGCAGCAAGTGCAGCACTTGTTGCAGCACGGTCGGCAACTGCGAAGGCGCCGCGCTCGAATAGGACTGCCGCAATAGGCTCCGCCAAAACTAGGATCCCGCCAGTGGCTGGTAGGGTAAAAAGCAGGCTGATTTCAATAGCCCGATTCTGAGCACGGAGGGCCTCTTTTGCGCGTCCTGCCTGTATTTCACGCGTCAATAGCGGCAGCAACGCTACACCGATCCCGACACCAACCACACCAAGAGGTAGTTGGTTAACACGATCCGCAAAGTAGAGCCAAGAAACTGCCCCAACCGAGACAAGAGTCGCTAGCACCTTATCTATCAACAAATTTACCTGATAGAGGCTGGCGCCAAACACCACTGGCAGAATGCGATGGATCAGTAGGCGTACCCTTGGGGATAGGCGTGCTCTGGTCCACTTCAGCTTCATACCGATACGACGCACATGCCAACTAAGCCAAAGGAATTGAATGATGCCCGAAACAAAAACTCCTAAAGCCAGAGCTGTCGCCGGTTCACTGCTGGTAGCTACGGCAGTGAGCAAAGCCGTGATCAAGGTCAGGTTTAACAAGATCGGCACAGCAGCAGCAGCAGCAAAATAATTAAGGGCATTAAGAACGCCGGACTGCAATGACACTAGAGAAATAAATAGCAAATAAGGGAAGGCAATTCGAGCCAGCTCCGTTGCTTGTTCCATCTGTCCTGGAATTCGGTCAAAGCCGGGCGCTATGACATATAGTAGGGCCGGCATCCCAGCCACCATTAGCACGACAAAAACCACCAGGATGGATGCTAGGACAGCAAACGCCTCTTCCGCAAACTCTCTGGCTTTATCACGCCCCTCCTTTTCCATAATTTTTGAGAATATGGGAACAAACCCGCTAGAAAAGGCACCCTCTGCGAACAATCGCCGAAACAGATTTGGAAACTGAAAAGCGATAAGGAAAGCGTCCGCAGCAATACCGGCTCCGAGAAAACCAGCAATTAGAATGTCGCGCCCGAATCCGGTAATCCGGGAAATAAGAGTGATACCGCCAACAGTGGCGAAGCTGCGAACTAAAGTCATTTGAGGCACATAGACAATTCAAAATGTCCGAGACAGTATGTTTTTATATTGTAATGCTATTGGACTTAATAGAAGTGGCTTCATTAAGGCAGTTTTGCAACGATCAAAGGTTGAATTTCTTCATAACTTTCCCGGCCCGCGAACGGACAGAGGGCACGTCGCTGGAAAGGGCCTGTTTCACCAAACGCATCACATGGGAGCGAATTTCACTGCCTTGGTCCGTAAGATCCACAAGGCCCTGAAGAGCCATAACCCTTTGGATGCGGCTTCCGGCAGTAAGGTAACTTTTAAGCACCACAAATACTCGCTTGCGCTCCTCCACTGTCAATCGCAGACGTGGTACCATAACAGCCACGTGCCAGCATACTTCCTGCTCTGCGCTGGTTTCAAGAATGCGGAGGAGGGCACCTTTGTGAGGCTTCAGCAAACCCGTGTTCTGGCGTGTTACTTTTTCCGCCGCATCAGCAGCGCGCATACGCACCAAACCATCGCTGCAAGTAAGGCCTGAAAACAAAACAGGAAAAAGGTCTGGATTGAGTTTAACCTCAGCCGCCACCTCTTCTGAACGACCAATTTGGCGTCGATCTCCACCGGTGAGTTTTTTTAGTAATGGTGGTAGGCGCATTATCCAGAACAGACAAAAAGAATAGTCATTCCGCGGCCGCTGGGGTAGAAACTGAACGACCGGCCGACCGCACAGCAACATCATCCGCCGCCACACCTATTGCATCGCCGAGAGCCACTCGGATTTGCTTAATCTTAGTATTGTGCTCCACCTTCATACCAAATATGTCTTTTACATAAAATACGTCCACCACCCTTTCACCATAAGTGGAAATATGGGCAGAAGAAATCTGCAGCCCTAGATCGGTTATTGCTTTAGTAACGTCTGAAAGAAACCCGGGACGGTCGTGGCCATTAATCTCTATTACGCTACATACCTTTGACGCCGTGTTATCGATTATAACCCTCGGTGGCGCCTCAAGCGCCTGAGCCCGCTTAGGCAGGTGGGTTTCTGCTAGCTCACGGTCAAAGCGCAACCGGCCCTCGAGAGCTGAAATTAATCGCGACTTAATGCGGTTCAACTTAGTGTCAGCGGTGATAGCCCTGCCATCATTGTCTTGAATGTAGAAGGTATCCAGGGCCATGCCATTAGATAACGTCAATATTTTTGCATCCACAATTGACACCCAGGAGACCGCAAGGGCGCCAGCAATGGTGGCAAATAGACCGGGGTGATCCTGAGTGTAAATGAGCATTTCTGTAACATTTCCAGCCGCCAGAATATTGAAATCCATCGCAACCTTTTGATCCGCTTCTTCAGCAGCGCGAATGAATCGAGCATGGCTCTCATGCTCATCAGAATTAAAACTCACCCAATAAGCTGGAGAACCTGCAGTTACAAAATTTTCTCGGATAGATTCGGTCCAGTCTCCCAGACGATTCCGTAGAGCCTCACGCGCGATCCCTACCCTGTGATCAAGACTGCCGGCCTTGTGACCACTAGTCATATGCTCATCAGCTCGGAGATAAAGTTCACGCAATAAAGTAGCCTTCCAGTCATTCCAAACGTTGGGGCCAACGGCACGAATGTCGGCACAGGTGAGCACAAGCAGTAGCTTCAAACGCTCGGGAGATTGAACTAATTCGCAAAAACCAGCGATACTCGTAGGGTCATCCAAGTCGCGTTTAAAGGCGGTATCTGACATGAGTAAGTGATACAAAACCAACCAGCTTACTGTTTCGGTTTCCTCAAGGGTGAGACCGAGCCGCGGACACAGGGAGAGGGCGATGTTAGAACCAATTTCCGAATGATCCCCGCCCCGACCCTTTGCAATATCGTGAAGCATAACCGCTACGTACAGGGCACGGCGGGACTGCACTTTCTTAACAACCTCAGAGGCAACTGGTAGTTCAGCTTGTAGAGCACCGAGTTCTATCTTATGGAGAATACCAATGGCGCGAATCGTATGCTCATCGGTAGTATACACGTGATACATGTCATACTGCATCTGAGCAACGACACGCCCAAAATCCGGAATAAAACGCCCAAAAATACCCGCTTCGTTCATAAGGCGCAGGGCAAATTCCGGACCTTCTGGTGCAGCCAGAATATCCATAAATATTCGATTAGCCTCGCTGTCACTGCGAAGCTGCACCACACGGCGAGCGTTCCGGGTTGCAAGTTCGAGAGCATTTGGATGAAGGTCCATGCCATGTTCAAGGGCTGTGCGAAAAATGCTGATGAGTTTAATCGGATCTGTCTCAAAAGTTGCCTCGTCCGTGACCGAAAGTCGGCCCCCATCCACCACAAATCCTTCCAGCTTCTTGCGCCGGAGGCGACTACCAAGGTTAAAGACAGGTTTACGCTTTACATTTTCTTCCAGCACAGCGCAGAAGATACGTGTTAAATCACCAACATCCTTTGCAATGAGAAAATAATGTTTCATGAACCGCTCCACCGCCTTGGCTCCGGTGTGGTCTGTATAGCCCATGGCTGAAGCTATTCTAGGCTGCAGGTCAAATGTTAAACGGTTGTCTGGTTTGGCCGACAGATAATGTATATGACAACGTACGGTCCACAAAAATTCCTGAGCTTTTTCAAATTTAGAAGCGGCATTCCGGTGGATAACCCCGTTGTCGGCCAACACTCGGGCGTCACTGATATTGTATAGATATTTAGATATCCAGTACAAAGTATGTAGGTCTCTCAATCCGCCCTTATCCTCTTTAATGTTGGGCTCCAAAACATAACGAGAATCCCCGAAGCGCTCGTGACGAGCATCCCGTTCCTCCAGCTTGGCCTTTACAAATTCCATACCGGTACCTTCAATAACCTCTTGTCGAAACCGCTTCTGGAATTCATCGGCAAGCGCCGGATCTCCCCATACCCATCGGGATTCCAGCAGCGCTGTACGGATAGTCATGTCCTGTTTTGCCTGGGATATATTCTCATTTATAGACCGCACGGAATGTCCTACTTCCAGGCCAACATCCCAAAGCATGTAGAGAATAAATTCGATAAATTGTTCGGTAAAAGGCGTGCGCTTGTAGGGAAGCAGAAATAGAAGATCTATATCTGATAGCGGCGCCAAATCGCCTCTTCCATAACCGCCAACAGCAATAACACTAGTTTTTTCAACCTTAGTAGGAACCCCGCGCTTCCAAACATGATCATTCGCATAGTCAAACAAAACCCTAACTAGCTGATCCATCAGATGTCTGGTTTCCGCGACCGTATCGGAACCTGTGTTGTGGCCACCATCGAGGCGCCGCCGTATATGATTGCGACCGCGATCCAGCGCCTTCTTGAGAACACTTAAGAGATGCCCGCGCTTTTCTTTGTCGGAAAAGCCCTGCTGGGACATGGCCGCAAGATCCAATGTTAAGGCCTTGCGATCTATAATCTCGCGAGGGTTATTAATCTTGCGCAACATCATACCCCTTTATCGCTACTATACCGGCTCGTTGAAGCGCGGACCACAGTGCCGATATACCCATACGCTAGCAAGAACGTGGGGTGGTAAATTGTTGTATCTCAATAGTGACAAACGCCCTTATACCATTTGCGCCATTGGCCTACGATCAAACCCACTATCAATGATTGATCGTCCCTTGATTTCATTTGGGCGGCTTCCACAAAAGCCTGGTGCCGGCCTTTAAAAAAGCTAAAGCATAGCGCTATCCCTACGTCCCGTTTTTATTGCTCTTCCGATAGAAGTTCTTTGAGCTTATACAAAGCTTCCAGCGCTTCTCGGGGTGTCAACTCATCTGGATGGATTGAAGACAGGGCCGCTACTAATGGACTATATCGTCCAGACACAGAGGCGTTATGCTCGTCTTGCACGGCAGCGAACAAAGGTAGTTCTTCAGCTAGCCGCGCGATAACACCCGTTTGATCAGCCTGGTCCAACTCAGCAAGGACGGCGTCTGCCCGTGCTATTACAGAACCGGGCAACCCGGCGAGGCGCGCCACGTAGATACCATAAGACCGGTCGGCCGCCCCGGACGTCACTTCGTGCAAAAACACTATCTCACCCTCCCATTCCTTGACTCTCATCGTATGAGGCGCAAGATCCTGTAAGCGTCGGGCTAAGGCCGTTAGCTCATGATAGTGGGTAGCAAATAGAGCCCTGCAACAATTAGAATCATGTAAGTATTCTAACGTGGCCCAAGCTATGGACAAACCATCGAAAGTAGCCGTGCCCCTCCCAATTTCGTCGAGAATCACTAGAGAGCGATCCGTCGCTTGGTTAAGTATGGCGGCGGTTTCTATCATTTCGACCATGAAAGTGGAGCGCCCCCTTGCGAGCTCATCCGCCGCACCGACGCGTGAAAAAACCTTGTCGACCACTCCTATGTGGGCCGTTTCCGCCGGCACAAACGAGCCGGTCTGAGCCATAATGACAATTAAGGCGTTCTGACGCAGGAAGGTGCTCTTTCCCGCCATATTGGGGCCCGTGACAAGCCAAACCCTGCCCGGACCATTATTCGCCGCAGCCCCCAGATTACAACCGTTAGAAACAAATGGGACCTCGCCAGCTGAAGTAAGGGCAGCCTCCACTACCGGATGTCGAGCAGCGGTAACCTCGAAAGCTAGGCTAGCGTCTATCCGCGGTCTAACATAATTCCGAGCTTCCGCTAAATCTGCGAGAGCAGAACTTACATCGAGCTCCGCCAAAGCTGACGCCGCGGCGGAAATCTGGGCCGCCCTAGCAGTCACCTGAGCCACCAGGCTCTCGAACAGGGTCAATTCCAAGGCCATGGCTTTGTCAGCAGCAGACCTTATTCCAACCTCTAGATCTGCCAGTTCACTGGTGGTAAAGCGAACCGCACTAGCCAGCGTCTGACGATGTATAAATTTCGTTCGGGTTGGTTGTCTATCAGAGTCCTCGGTATCACTCGGTTTCATCAGCAATCTGTCGGCATTCTTGGCAGAAACTTCGATAAAATATCCTATCACGTTATTGTGACGGACCTTGAGAGATTGAATTTGAGTTTCCTCTGTATATCTGCTCTGAAGAGCGGCGATCAGTCTACGACTCTCGTCGCGCAGCGCGCATAGCTCATCAAAGGTTGAGTTATATCCCGCCGCTATGAAACCACCATCACGGATGAGTAATGGTAAGTCATCTGCCAGCGCACAAGTGAGCTGATCTTGCAACTTTTTGTGATCTCCGAGGTTCGTAATGGACTGTGTGATAACCATAGGTGTCTGCATAAAATCGACGGCTCCCTCCTCGATCACAGTCTTCACCGCTGGTATCAAAGCAACAGTTCGATTTATAGCATCCAGATCCCGCGGGCCCCCGCGACCAAGGGAAACCCTAGCCAACGAGCGCTCGACATCTGGACAGGTTCGGAGTAACTCCCGCAGCTTGGAGCACAGGGATCGGTCAGAAAAGAAAAACTCCACAGCATCTAAACGGCTGGAGATAACCTCCACGTCGGTCAAAGGCGCTGAAAGACGCTCAGCCAGCAACCTCGCGCCAGCACCGGTAACTGTGCGATCAAGAGACGATAGAAGGCTACCAACACGCTCGCCCGATAGTGTTTTTGTCAGTTCGAGATTCCGACGCGTGGCTACGTCGATTTCCATCGCTGCGCCGCGACTAAATCTCTGGAGGACCTTGATACGGGGCATTCGTCCCTTTTGGGTGAGCTCTACATAGTCCACCAACGCGCCGGCTGCGGCCACATCGGCTCGAGTAAAGGCACCAAAAGCATCAAGAGCTTTTACTTTGTATAGATCCTCGAGACGTCGCCGGGCATTGGTCGAATCAAATCGCGATCCCGGTAGCGGGCTGAGAAGGTCACGCCAGTCATCTAGATTGGCCGATACTTTTGGACTTTGGGACAATTGTTCCGCAATAATCAACTCGCCTGGCGCCAGCCGAGCCAGGGAGGCAGACAAGCCATCACTGGACACAGACTCAACAAAAAAATCTCCCGTGGAAATATCTAGCCACGCCAAAGCCATATCGTCTTGGACCTGGGTCAGCGCTGCAAGAAAATTGTGGGAGCGGGCATCTAGTAGTGTGTCTTCAGTCAATGTCCCCGGTGTGATAAGCCTCACCACATCGCGCTTGACGACCTCTTTATAACCCCTTTTTCTTGCTTCAAGCGGTTCCTCGAGTTGCTCGCACACCGCCACCTTAAAACCCTTGCGTATCAATTTAGAAAGATAGCTTTCGTGGGAATGTGCTGGCACACCACACATAGGGATATCTGCGCCTAGATGTTTGCCCCTCTTAGTGAGGGCTATATCGAGCGCTGCCGCCGCCGCAATCGCATCTTCGAAGAAGAGTTCATAGAAATCGCCCATGCGGTAGAATAGTAACGCGTCCAGATACTGTTCTTTTATCGCTAGGTATTGGATCATCATAGGCGTAGCGTTGGCGCCTAGTGGCACCGATTCGGCCTTATCTGAGTTATGTTGTTTTTCTTCCGGCACGGGGTGAATAAACTCAACCATAAAATAAAACGACCAACAGCAGACTACACTAGTGTCTCGGGTTTTGCGAAGAACACTAATAATTTAGAAACCAAGGATACCTGCCTTGTCACCATCCGCTTTAACGCACAATATTGCGTGTAGGAATAGCTAATTTTTGATGAAGCTAGAGCAGCTCTAAAACTGAGGGAACAAAGTCATGATTGTCCAAAGTGGTGGAAAAGAAACAGCGCGATTTGTCATCACCATGGCTCAACACACCGATTTTGCTGATCAAATAGCTGCAGTGTTCGGGAACAATGAGTTCGAACCCGTGGGCTTGCCAGAAGTTCGATACGTCATCGCTCATCATGACGCTGGATGGCTAGTGGTGGACGAACAGCTCCATATAAATCCGGATACTGGACTGCCCTATCATTTAACGGAAACGCCCTTTCAATATTCTTCCCAGACCATGCGTGGATCGCCTGACTTCAACGCGGCCCACCACCCGGTTTCAGGCCTCCTATCGAGCATGCATACCACCGGCCTCTTGACCGGCCGCTACGGCATATCTCCTCCAGGCATCCTCGCGCGGCTGGAAGGAGATTCCAAGGTGTTAGCTGAGGCAGTGCATAAAGACGAGCTCTCTCGCCAACAGCGGCTTCGAAGCATAGTTGCTGCAGACTCAAAAATGACCTTGTGGCAAGATGAGGCAAAACTGTTCCAAGCCTATAAGCAACTCCAATTCTTCGACCAAATAGCGCTCTATTTCAACTGCCATCCGGAAGGCAAGCGGGAGGCCATCACCCTCACTAGCGTACCTAGGACAGCAACCGAAGACACTGAAGTCACTATCACGCCAAGAGATACGGGCGTCTATGGGTTTAGTCCCTTTCCTTTCATCAAGAACCGCACCCGAGTTTTCTTCGAAGGCAGGTGGATGTGGCCAATTAAAGGAGACACCGCCAACCCTGCTTCTTTCCTCGCCATACCAACAAATCAGCAGACGGTTGCATTTACTTCAGACTAGTTCGGTCCCTAGCTGCTTGGGTCTGGTTAGGGTAGCGTTTCATTATATATAGCAGCAACAAAAGTCCGGGCACCGCCGCAATAGTGGTAAGGATAAAATAGATGGCCCAGTCCACCTGGTCAGCGAGCCAACCCCCACCGGACGCAAAAATAGTGCGCGCAAAGTTCATAAATGACGAAACTAGAGCATATTGGGTTGCTGTATAAGCCAGCGAACAGAGCGACGACAAGTAAGCAATAAAAGCAGTGCCACCAATGCCGTTCGCAAGGTTTTCAGCGCTAATTACCAACATCAGAGCCGGAACCGAAGGACCAATAAGAGCTAAAGCGGAGAACAATAGATTAGATAAGGCCATTATAATTCCAGCTGAGAACAGAGCTCGCATAATGCCTACGCGAACTACTAGCAGCCCACCCACTAGGCCGCCTATGATAGTCATCGCCACTCCGTAAGTCTTGCTGACTAAACCAATTTCCGTCTTGGTAAAGCCTATGTCGAGATAAAATGGATTTGCCATTACACCAAGGAGACCATCTCCATACTTGTATAGCATTATGAACAGTAGAATTAATATCCATCCCGGTCGGGTCATAAAGTCCTTGAATGGCATAACTATCGCTTGCTCGATCCAGCGACCGTAACGTGCTAGAGACCGGCCACCCTCCTCTGGCGAACGCTGCTGCTTCGGGGGTTCAGGGCTTATGAGTGTGGTGACAATACCTACCCCCATTAAACCAGCCATTGCCAGGTAAGCGTAAAACCAGCCTCCCAAATCAGCAATAATCAGCGCCCCGGCACCCGCGGCAATGAGTGCCACACGATAGCCCAATTGATAGGTTGCTGCACCAGCCCCCTGTTCTTCCTCCTCCAAGGTCTCGATTCGGTAGGCATCGATTACGATGTCTTGGGTGGCGGACGCGCACGCAAGCACTACGGCCCAGATTGCCGTTAACATAAGATCATCGGCCGGAGTGGTTGAACCAATGGCAATCATTGATGCAGCGCAAACAGTCTGAGCCAACAGTAACCAGCTGCGGCGTTGCCCAAGAAGCCTGCTTAAAACTGGAATAGGCACACGGTCTACCAGGGGAGCCCAGAGAAACTTCAAGGCATAAGCTGTAGATGCCCAGGAGAACAAACCTATTACCGTGAAAGACACACCAGATTCGGTCAGCCAGGCGGACAAGGTGCCGTATACAAGTAAGAGCGGCATGCCAGCGGAAAAGCCGAGTGCCATAACGACAAGCAGCCGCCTATCAAGATAGACCTTGGAAGCCTTCAGCCACACGCGTAAAGCCACAGTCAAATACCGTTCCTCAGGAATTCGCAGACACTACCTCAAACCCACATAGATATGTTTGTGGCACAAATCACTGGACCTTGGAAATCCTTCTCCTTAGGCAATGGAATATCAACCTATTCCGCAGTGGCCTTCTTAGCCATACGCTTTCGTTCGTGGGGATCCAAATAGCGTTTTCGCAAGCGTATGTGTCTAGGCGTGACTTCCACTAACTCGTCGTCAGCGATGTAGGCCAATGCTTGTTCTAAACTCATTTTCTGGGGTGGCGGCAGCAACTGCTTGTCGTCCTTAAGTACTGTTCGGAAATTAGTAAGCTGTTTGCCCTTCTGAACATTGACCTCAAGGTCCATATTTCGACTGTGCTCACCAACTATCATGCCACGGTACACCTTAGCCCCAGGTGAGATTAACTGAGGGCCACGATCAAGAAGGTTGTACAGCGCATAAGTGTTGGCGGATCCATCACTATTAGCAATTAACACGCCGCTGCGGCGGCTCCCGATAGGTCCCAGATGAGGAGCATAACCATGAAAAAGCCGATGCATAATCCCAGTTCCCCGGGTATCGGTAAGAAATTGGCCATGATAGCCAATTAGGCCTCGAGACGGCGCATAGAAAGTTATTCGCACCTTTCCTCCACCGGAAGGGCGCATATCGTTCATTTTTCCCTTGCGGCCGGACATTTTTTCTACAACTACACCGCTGTAATTCTCATCAACATCGATGACTACTTCTTCAATTGGCTCGAATACTTTGCCCACTTCATCAGTTTGAAACAACACTCTCGGTCGACTGATAGAAACTTCAAAACCTTCGCGTCGCATCATCTCAATGAGGACACCTAACTGCAGTTCCCCTCGTCCCGCCACTTCGAACGCTTCAGTTTGTCCGGAGGTGGTCACGGTGATGGCAACGTTACCTTCAGCCTCCCGCCTAAGCCGATCCCCGATAACCCGGCTGGTAAGCTTTGTTCCGTCGCGCCCAGCCAACGGTGAGTCATTGATTGAAAACGTCATGGCTAGTGTGGGGGGGTCGATAGGATCAGAAAGCAGAGGAGTATTGACTTCGGCAGCACAAAGTGTGTCGGCAACGGTTGCCTTCGCAAGGCCGGCAATCGCTATTATATCACCAACCCCAGCCTCATCCACGGGTAGCCGTTCCAGCCCCCGGTAGGACAATAGTTTTGTTGCTCTGCCATCCTCTAGAAGCTCCCCATCTCGGGTTAAGGCTTTTATAGGCATGTTGACCCTAGCAACGCCCGCCTGTATGCGCCCTGTCAAAACACGGCCCAGATAGGGATCATACTCAAGGGTACTAGCTAGCATGGCAAATGGGGCATTAGGGTTGCCGGTGGGCGAGGGAACATGAGACAGAATCAGATCAAATAGGGGCGCAAGACCCTGGGGCGTATCCGCGCCCAATTGCTTCACCGCCCATCCGTCCCGTCCGCACGCAAATAAAGTGGGGAAATCTAGTTGATCTTCATCGGCACCAAGCACATCGAACAAATCAAAAATTTCGTCGTGGACCTGGTCAGGTCGGGCATCGGTGCGATCAACTTTGTTAATAATTACCATGGGACGAAGCCCCTGAACTAAGGCCTTAGATACCACAAACTTAGTTTGGGGTAGGGGACCTTCGGCTGCGTCTACAAGCACAACAACGCCGTCGACCATCGATAGGATGCGCTCCACTTCGCCGCCGAAATCTGCATGCCCCGGTGTGTCGACGATGTTAATCTTTACCCCCCGCCAGTCCACCGAAGTGCATTTAGCAAGAATAGTAATGCCTCGTTCCCGCTCAATATCACCAGTATCTAATGCGCGCTCCTGAATTCGCGCGCCCGTTCGCAGTAGGCCGCTTTGTATAAACATGGCATCTACAAGTGTGGTCTTGCCGTGGTCAACGTGAGCTATAATAGCGATGTTACGCAAATTCATGAACGCAACAGTCTAGATAGAACAAAATAGGGGGGAACGAAGGCTTTATTGTCCATAGCCATCTAATAGTTCTTTTAGGGGCGTTAGGGGACGCGCACCCATGTGACTAATTACTTCGGCGGCGGCCATAGCGCCCAGTTTTCCGCACATTTCAATATCCCGGTCATGTGTATAGCCGAACAGAAATCCTGACGCATATAAGTCGCCCGCGCCAGTGGTATCCTTTATCTGCGCAATCGGTTCGGCAGGAATCTCAAATGTCGTATCTCCGGTCACCAAGACGGCACCGTCAACACCGCGGGTCAAAACGGCTACCTCACATCGCCCGCGAATAGCATTCACCGCGTCAACGAAGGTATTGGTCTCGAACAAAGACATGATTTCTCTTTCGTTTCCAAATAAAATATCAACGTGATCATAGGTCAGCTCAAGAAGATCAACTCTATGTCGGTCCACGCAGAACGCGTCAGAGAGTGATAGCGCCACCTTACCACCAGCATCACAAGCAGCCCTGCACGCCCCGAGTATAGCCACCTTAGTGTCTGACAAATCCCATTGATAACCTTCGATATATATTACTTTGGAATTAGCAATCAGCGCCGGATCCATGTCAGCTGCGGACAGACCAGTGCTGGCGCCAAGAAACGTGCTCATTGTCCGCTCAGCGTCATCAGACACCAGAACGATGCAGCGCGCAGTAGACGGTCCCGTAGTCCCGGCAACGGTTCCATAGTGAACGCCAGCAGTTCTAATATCATGGGTAAAAATCTCCCCAAGACTGTCATTTCTAACCTTACCAATGAAGGCCGGACGGCCACCGAAAGAGGAAATTCCGGCCATAGTGTTGGCCGCGGAGCCGCCTGAAATCTCAGTTTTTGGTCCGATCACGTTGTAAAGGCAATCTGCCTGATCTTCGTCAACCAGCATCATGGTGCCTTTCTGCATGTTTTGCCCAGCAATAAAGGCATCGTCGGCATTAGCTATAATATCGACAATGGCGCTGCCGATACCAACAACGTCGAAACGTGCATCAGCCATATGTATTCCTTTTGACGGAGAAGGGCGGCGCAGTATAACCACAGTTGCCTCGGGCACAAGCGACCGGATACCTCACAAAGAGTCATGCCTTGACCAGACACTTCACGAGAGCCTTCATCCAGCTTACCGATTATCGCATTCGCCATGTGATTGTGGTCAGCGTCGTATGGACGCTTCTTGTTTATGCCTTACTCTACATAAGCATCGCATGGTTTCTAGCGGCCACCACTACATCTGACTGGATAATCGTCGAGACGTTCTTAGATTGGGGTATTGGGCTGGCCACCGCTGGCCTGGCTCTTATGTTTTTTCCAGGCGTCCTATCGATCATAATTTCATTTCTATCGGAGAGCGTTGCTGATGCCGTTGAAACCCGACATTACCCAACTCTCGGAACTCCTCGATATGTTGGATCAGACAAAATAGGTTGGATCTCTTTGCGCCTTGTGGTTCTAACCCTGACTCTCAACTTATTATTGCTGCCCCTCTATTTAGTACCGCTTTTGAACATTTTTCTCTTCTATATCGCCAACGGACTTCTTCTAGGCAGGGAGTATTTTGAGATTGTAGCAGGCCGTCACCTATGTGATCCCGAAATACGAGCCATGCGACGGCGGAATCGAGGTAGTGTAATGTTAGCTGGAATACTGACGACCGCGCTTCTGACTATTCCCTTTGTAAACTTAGTGGCTCCCGTAATCGGGATTGCGACCATGGTGCACTTGTTCCATAACCTTTCTGCAAAAGAGGCCAAGGCCCATAAACTGACTCAATAAAACAGGTGCTGGACATGCAAGAGCAAACGCAAAACACAAAATGAAGCCCCGCTAAAGGAAAAATATCCGGAAGACAAATCCGGCGGAAATAGTGGCAACCGCATCAGATCCAACACACTTAATGAGTGGGCTGAGACGTTTTTAGCTCAAATTTGCAAACATTAACAACGGGACAGCGCCAACAATCTGGACTGCGTGCCTTACAGATGTATCGTCCGTGAAGAATCAACCAGTGATGAGCGTTGAGCTTAAACTCAGCAGGTGTACGTTTTTCGAGTCTCGTTTCTACCTCCAACGGAGTCTTACCAAGCGCCAGACCTGTACGGTTGCTGACCCGATAGACGTGTGTATCAACGGCAATAGTTGGTTGTTTAAATGCGATATTAAGAACTACATTGGCGGTTTTACGCCCTACCCCTGGGAACGCCTCCAGCATATCCCTATCCGCCGGGACAATACCGCCATGCCTTTGCAACAATTGTTTCGATAGGGCTATTATGTTCTTGGCTTTGGAGTTATATAGGCCGATGGTTTTGATATGGCGCTTTAGCCGTCTTTCACCAAGTTTCAGCATTTTCTCCGGCGTGTCGGCAACCTTGAAAAGAGGATCGGTTGCCTTGTTAACGCCAACATCAGTAGCCTGAGCAGACAGTACAACCGCCACCAAAAGGGTGTACGGACTATAAAACTGGAGTTCACCCTCTGGGTTCGGCTTTTCCTCTGCGAGTAAACTATAAAATTCCCGTATTTCTGAGGCTTTCATCGCGGTTCTAGCGAAACCCCAGAACATCCGCCATGGAATAAAGCCCTGGACTTTTGTCTTTTTGCCACAACGCAGCCCGCACCGCGCCTTTTGCGAAGATGGCGCGGGAACCAGCCTTATGGGTGACCTCAACCCTTTCGTGTTCACCTGCAAAAACAATCGTATGGTCGCCGACCACGCCGCCGCCACGCAATGTTGCAAAACCGATTTGTCCGTCCGGACGCGACCCGGTAAAACCTTCGCGAGATAGCCGCTGTACATCTGTTAGTTCAACACCGCGCCCTCGAGCCGCCGCCTCGCCAAGCCCAAGCGCAGTGCCAGATGGCGCATCCGTCTTATGGCGATGGTGAATTTCTACAACCTCAATATCATAATCAAGACCTAGAATGGAGGCCATCTGTTGCGTTACTTCGAAAGCAACGTTGACACCAACAGAGAAGTTTGGAGCCTGGATTACTGGCACGGTTTTTGCTGCAACATCTATGGCCTCCTGTTCCTCCGGGCCAAGCCCAGTTGTGCCAACTACGTAGGACGTACCGATGCTTGCTGCACATTGGGCATGAATCAATGTAGCCGCAGGAACGGTAAAATCGATAACCACATCCGCTATAGAAAAAAGTTCCTCTGGGTCGGACGTCACCGCCACCCCCACCACATTAGACCCTACCAGGCTACCGAGATCTTGACCAACCACTGGCCCAGCAAGCTCTGTTCCACCCGCAACGTCAGCACCATCGGTAGCAATAATTTCCTTTATGACCGCCAAGCCCATACGACCGGCACAGCCAACGGCACCAATTTTCATCATATCTGTCCTAAAGTAGCATGCTAAAGATCGTTAACCTCGAATACTCCAAAAGTATAAAAGCGGAGTCAACATGATCCCAGTTTTTTTCACGGCTTCGCCAATTACAGCTTATATAGTAATTCTGTGGGGATAGAATTCAATGATAGGTTATCAGCTGCTGTCATGGAATACCCGGCTCCAATCCCATTGTGTCAACAACAACGCCCCAGCGGGAGCACAATTCGATATCAGTCTGCTAGGTCACTTAGAAAATCTCTAACTTTTTCGAAGAAACTTTGAGCTGCCGGACTATAGGTTTTCTGATCACTGTCTTTTTCGAACTCACGCAAGAGGCTTTTCTGAGTTTCGGTCAAATTTACTGGCACCTCAACCTGAGTTTCTAGAAACAAGTCACCTCTAGCTGCCGAACGCAATACACTCATGCCCTTACCACGAAGGCGAAATTGGTGGCCATGTTGGCATCCGTGAGGAATAGTCACGCGAACTCTACCACCACTGATGGTGGGAACTTCCACCTCTCCTCCCAGGGCCGCAAAGGTCATAGGTATCGCAACTTGCATGTATAGGTTTGGCCCTTCCCTTTGAAAAATACGGTGACTCTTAATAGTTAGAAAAATATATAGATCGCCGGGTGTCACACCTTGGCGTCCAGCCTCTCCCTCACCGGCAAGCCTGATCCGATTTCCGTCTTCGACCCCCGGGGGGATTGTAACTTCGAGCGTCTTCTCTGCTCGGGTCCTGCCTGCACCGCGACACTGAGAGCAGGGATTGGTAATCGTCTCACCCGCGCCCTGACAAGTGTGGCACGTGCGTTCAACTGTGAAAAATCCCTGTTGGGCACGGACCTTACCTGCCCCGCTGCACGTAGGACAGGTGTCAGGTGGAGCCCCGTCTTTCCCACCAGTACCACCACACGCCTTGCACTCAATCGAAGAGGGAACTTTGATTGTTGTCTTCTTTCCGGAATACACCTCTTCGAGGGTAACCTCCATATTATACCGCAAGTCCTGACCACGGGCCTGTGAACGCGACGGGCGGCCCCTACCACCGACGAAGTCACCAAACATTTCATCGAATATATCTGCGAAGCCAGATCCAAAGCCGAAGCCTCCACCCGCGCCACTACTGCCGTCAGTCGCGGCATGCCCAAACTGGTCATAGGCGGCGCGTTTTTGTTCATCCTTCAGAACTTCGTAAGCCTCGTTGGCTTCCTTAAATTTCTTTTCGGCAGCACTATCATCGGGATTCCGGTCCGGATGGTACCGCATGGCAAGCTTGCGATAAGCCTTCTTAAGTTCGTCTTGCGCCGCTCCTCTTGACACACCTAAAACGTCATAATAATCGGCTTTCGTCATTGTCTAACCTTACTCCGCCCAGCGTGAATATTGCTCGCGCCAGCCCCCTCCGGACCTATCAATGAGATGACACACCAGTGGGAAGCTCATCACGACAATTAGCTACCAAGCAAGCCGATGGTTAAGCTTTATCTTTATCTTTATCTTTATCTTTATCTTCGTTTACTTCTTCGAAGTCGGCATCCACGACGTCTGGTTCATCACTTGGAGCACCTGTCGCATCGCTGTCCTCGGCATTGCTCTCAGCAGCCTCCTGCTCCGCCTTGTATAGAGCCTCCCCCATCTTCATGGATGCTTGCAATAATTCTTCCGTCTTGGTCTTGACATCCTCGGTTTCATCTGAGTCGAGCGCTTCTTTCAAGGCCTGAACCTTAGCTTCTATATCGGCCTTGTCTTCCTCACCGATCTTATCGCTATGTTCGCTGAGGTTGCTTTCGGTTGAATGGATGAGATTGTCAGCAGTGTTACGGGCGTCGGCCGCCTCACGCCGCTCTTTATCTTCTTCGGAATGGGCTTCCGCATCCTTAACCATTGCATCAATGTCATCGTCCGATAGCCCGCCTGAGGCCTGAATAGTAATTTGCTGTTCCTTGCCGGTGGCCTTGTCTTTGGCAGAGACATTAACAATGCCGTTCGCATCTATATCGAAGGTCACCTCAACTTGGGGCATACCCCGTGGTGCCGGCGGAATACCAACTAGATCGAAGTTACCTAGAACCTTATTGTCGGCCGCCATTTCTCGTTCACCCTGGAAAACCCGTATAGTAACGGCTGTCTGGTTGTCTTCAGCTGTCGAAAAGATCTGACTCTTGACAGAAGGGATGGTCGTGTTCCGGTCAATAAGGCGGGTAAACACACCACCCAAAGTTTCGATGCCCAGAGAAAGAGGTGTAACGTCCAGCAACAAAACATCCTTGACATCTCCCTTCAGGACACCTCCCTGTATGGCAGCTCCTACCGCAACAACCTCATCTGGGTTGACACCCTTATGAGGTTCGCTGCCAAAAAAGTCATTGACCGTCTCCTGAACCTTGGGCATGCGCGTCATACCACCAACAAGGATTACTTCATCGATCTCATTAGGCTTCAGGCCCGCGTCCTTCAAAGCTTTCTTGCATGGCCCCACCGTACGCTGGACTAGCTTCTCCACAAGAACCTCGAGTTTTGCGCGTGTCAATTTGATGTTAAGGTGCTTCGGTCCGGAAGCATCGGCAGTAATAAACGGTAGGTTGACTTCCGTTTGTACAGATGACGACAGTTCAATTTTTGCCTTCTCAGCACCCTCCTTAAGACGCTGAAGAGCCAGCTTGTCTTCTCTCAAATCTATCCCACTTTCCTTACTAAACTCGTCAGCGAGATAGTCCATAATGCGAGCGTCAAAGTCCTCTCCACCCAAGAACGTATCACCGTTCGTCGACTTTACCTCGAAAACCCCGTCACCAATCTCTAGGATAGATATGTCAAAGGTGCCGCCGCCGAGGTCGTAAACTGCAATCGTCCCGGATTCCTTTTTATCAAGACCATAGGCTAGGGCCGCCGCAGTCGGCTCGTTGATAATACGCAGCACCTCTAGACCGGCGATCTTGCCAGCATCCTTAGTAGCTTGACGCTGAGAATCGTTAAAATACGCAGGAACCGTAATAACCGCCTCAGTGACCTTATCGCCAAGATAACTTTCAGCTGTTTCTTTCATTTTCTGAAGGATAAATGCAGAAATTTGAGACGGGGCATATTTTTCATCGCTGGCGCTGACCCAAGCATCACCATTGTCACCCTTCACAATCTTGTACGGCACCAGCTTCTTATCTTTCGCGACGTTAGGATCTTCGTGTCTGCGGCCGATCAGGCGTTTTATCGCAAACAAGGTATTTTCAGGGTTTGTGACCGCCTGACGCTTGGCTGGCTGGCCAACCAGCCTTTCTCCAGAATCCGAAAACGCAACCATGGATGGTGTCGTGCGAGCACCCTCAGCATTCTCGATAACGTGTCCGGATTTGCCTTCCATGACGGCAACACAAGAATTCGTGGTACCCAGGTCTATACCTATTACCTTGGCCATAATTTTATTTCCTTTGTTTGTGGCAGACAATCCAAGCCCTAAAATGGCGCCGCGGATGTCCCCATTTGTTATCTCATTCAAAGTGGGCTTTTTTGTATGCCTGCTTTGCCCTTAACAGCTATATAGGTAGCGTCGAAGGACAGCGCAACGTCCAAAAGCGCACATATTTCGGTCTTCGCAGAAATGGGAAGAATCTACAGTAACCTTCGCCGAAACCACGGCCAACACTAGAGCCAATTGAATGCGTAATGTAAGCACTAAACTCCTCCCTAGGCCGGGCAATCGAATGTTCTGCCGCAGACAGTTATCAAAACCCCAAATCATTCCTATCAGAACTGGCCCAGCCCCTTGACCTATCAGCTTTTTCCAGAAGCCCTGCCTTTAGGCACGCTATATATGGCTGACGCTGTTGATATCGAGACCCAGACAAGAATGGTAACCGCTGTCAAGCGAATCATTACGAAGGCCCCGCTTGTCCACGCACGCACAAGATCGGGAGGTGTTTTCTCAGCCGGCATGACCAATTGCGGACGGTTAGGTTGGTGGAGTAACAACGGTCACTATCGCTACACTTCACACAACCCAGTCAGCGGCGCGCCATGGCCTAAGATGCCTCTGTTGTTCCGTAACGCGATTAAGGCCGTTATGAAACATACCCCTTGGCACAATTTTGTCCCTGACGCCTGTCTCATTAACCACTACCGGGTCGGCGCTAAGATGGGTCTTCATCAGGACAAAGATGAAAGAGATTTGACCGAACCGATCGTGACCGTTTGTCTGGCCGATTCCGCGGATTTTCTAGTAGGGGGAACGACTCGTCTGGAGAAGCCCAAGGTCTTGTTGGTGCATAGTGGCGACGTGGTTGTTATGGGGGCTCGCAGTCGACTCCGTTTTCATGGCATCCGCAAAGTATATCCCGGCACCAGCCCCCTGAAAAACTGGGGGGACGGAAGACTTAGTCTCACCTTCCGCAAAGCCTCTTAGAACCTTAAGACCAGCATGCACTGAAAGATATACAGCTCGGCTGTTAAGGCTCTACCCAGTTCTAAGCTGGATAAATAAGTTCGAATTTCTCGACCAGAACCGGCATTTCATCGCTAACACTCAGCCCAAAGGGCGCCAACATCCGGTTCCAATAGTCTGTATGCATGGGCTTCCAAACATTTAGGTCACGCACCGGCGGGCCATCAATGGCCGTATGTTGTTCCGTAATATCAGCGAAAGACACCACTTCAATTTCAGTGAGTCGAACCACCAATGCCGGCACACCTTCAAAGTCTATCAGAATGATAAAGTCCCCCACAGTTGGTTCTGGTTGTCCGGTTTGTTCAACAACCCAAGGCAAAGTAAATGTTCCAGTCTTGTCTCCCGCAATTATTAGCCCAATAATCTGGCTTGTGGTGTCAGCATCGAGTCCTATCCAACGCACCTGAAACACATCGCCCAATTCCTCAAGATTCCCAGCATCTTTGGCCAACTTCCAAAATGTCTGCAGTTGCTCAGGCGCTGGCTGAACAGGCCCATCAGGAGCATATGTTTCTTTATTTATAGCCATCGCGCCCTCCTTGTTTCTAATGTTCACGCGTTCCCAAAAACACCGGTGGTCATACTATCCCAAACTTTCGCAGTGACAGTCGACGAAGATTCTTAGGCCGTTGCAGCCTCACGCGGCAACCAGGCCAGCCCGTTTCCAGCCTTCATTATTCTCCGATATGTGTGACCCGCCAAACCGTCTGGCTAACGTCATCAGAGATCAGCAGGTTACCATCGTTGTCCACAGCCAGGCCACCAGGGCGGCCCCAGACTTGGGCCTGCTTAGCTTTATCTCGCCAGAACGCGAGCCGCTCCCAAACTGGAAGCCGAGTCTCGCCATCAAGCCAAAAACCAGAGGCAAAAACCACGTAACTATCCTTTGGTCTGCCATTTTCGAAGGGCACGTAAACCACGTGGTATCCACGGGGCGTTGCTGCATTCCAAGATCCGTGCAGCGAGACAAACGCCCCATTCCTCCACTCTGGCGGAAAACTATCAGATGAATAAATGACTAGGCCGGTAGGCGCGGAATGTGACCGGAAAGGTGTGTCGGGCACGATAGCTTGGGTGGCGAGCTCTCTACCCTTACCCTCAAGACGAGGATCGAGATTTGCACCCCAGTAACTATACGGCCAACCGTAGAAACCTCCCTCCTCTACTCTAGTGAGATAATCGGGAACCAACTCATCACCCAGTAAATCGCGTTCGTTAGCGACTGTATAAAGTTCCTCTGTTCCTGGATGAAATGCAAGCCCGCTAGGCACTCGGATTCCCGACGCATATTGACGCACACCCGATCCGTTAATTTGTACCTCTTGAATTGTAGCGTGTGGCCTAGGGTCGTCGTCGGCATTAGTAAGAGACCCAACACCAACAAAGACGCGATCACCATCAGGATGTACCGCAATGTTGCGGTGCCAGTGAAAGCGCATATCCGGGGGACCCATAGTGCCATCCGGTACTAGGTTTACTCCTCTACCCTGAGCTTTTAAGTCCCCCGGCACATAGGGTATCTTCCACAAGCCGTCCATGGCTCCTATAAGAACAAAACCATCTATAAAGGCGAGTCCGTGGGGCCGGTTAAGATTGTCGATGAAAGTAGCCGTGACTTCTGCTCTACCGTCACCGTCATTGTCGCGCAGCAACGTGACCTTGCTTGCTCTTGGTTCTGCTAAAAATACGTCTCCATTGGCAGCAACCAGCATATTCCGGGCATGAGATAACCCTTCGGCAAATAGGACAATCTCAAAACCACTGGGCACTGTGGGGCTCACATTCTCAGGCCGCTTGACAGTTTTAGGGAAGGCAATTGTAGGCACCGTCTGGGGCGATGGCAGTGGCAACGCATTAATATCAATATGAATGGTAGTGCCGGGAGTTTGTTGATCGCCGGAATCGGCGGTTGCTCTGGTAGCAACATCACCCCAGAGCAAAAAGATAACGACGGCAAATAATACCTTCATGATAAGTCTCCAGACAGTTTTATCGAAGAACATCAACTGGATACCCAGCCCATGTCCAACTCCCACTATGGTGCATCCGCCTTGGGAAGAGAAAACCGAGGAGCCGGCACCACCCAATGTGCCAGCGTCTCAGTCTGAATTGCTGAGACTGATATTGGCGTCAGCACCACCATTCTCTGTATCGGTTGCTTCCTCCCTTTTGGTGCCACCCTTAGATACTATTACCATGGCCTCCCGCAAGAGGCGGCCGTTCATGATGTAGCCTTCCTGCACAACCTCTACCACTGTACCTTCAGGCAACTCCTTGTCCTCGATTTGCTGTATCGCTTGGTGATGGTTAGGGTCAAAGAGCTGACCAAGCGACTCGAGTCGTTTCACGCCCTGAGATTCAAGAACACCGAGAAGCTCGCGTTCGGTCATCTCAACCCCTACAGCCAAATTCATAACGGCATCACTGGAATTTCTAACATCATCGGGAGCCGCCGCTAAGGCGCGACCGAGGTTATCTGCAACTTGCAGCAGCGCCTTGCAAATACCAGCATTAGCATGTCTTGCATTATCAGTTATGCGCTTATCCGCGCGCTTGTTCGCATTTTCGGCGTCAGCCAACGCGAGTAGGCGGTCTTGCTTCAGTTTCTCCACATCCGCCTCCAGTTGCACAATGAGTTCCTCGGGCGTGGCCTCGGATTGGCTGCCTTCCTCCGGCTTGGCGCTGTCTTCCGACGCCCCATCCAATGTCTCCGCCAAGCCAGCTTCAACGGAATCGTCCTGTTTTTTGCTGCTTGCGTCTTGCCGGTTCTGATTTTTGTTGTTCTGAGTCATAATGTCCGATGTTGTTATTGAGCCTGGTTCATTGAGCTAAGAGTCTTCCCACAACCTTCGCTGTGTAATCCACCATTGGAATGATGCGAGCATAGTTAAGCCGCGTGGGTCCAATTACACCTATGGCACCGACAATTTGTTCTCGCGCATTCTGGTATGGCGCAACCACAATGGAGCACCCCGCCATTGCAAATAGCTCATTATCAGCACCAATGTAAATTTGTACGCCCTCTGCATCTGCTACCAAATCAAGTAGCCGCACCATTTGTTCCCGCGTTTCCAAAACCCGAAAAAGGTGACGAATGTGCTCAAGATCTTCGAGAGCCGTCACATCATCAAGTAAATTAGCCTGTCCTCTGATTATTAGCGCACCATTTTTTGAATCACCAGACCATGTTCCAAGGCCTGCCTTAACCACCTTTGCTGTCAGCTCGTCTAGTTGCGACTCCCGGGCTTCAAGTTCTTTTAGAATAGCGCTTCGAGACTCAGCAAGGGTCTTGCCGGCCAGCTGCGCCGATAGAAAGTTTCCAGCCTCAATTAGAGCTGAGGGCGGCAGATCTTGAGGAAGCTCTATGAGACGATTTTCCACCACCCCCCCCTCGGTGACCATTACTACCATAGCTCGCCCTGGTCCCAGATTAACAAATTCCATGTGCCGTAGTGGGGACTCCGTCTTAGGCGCCAGAACAAGACCAGCGCAGTGGGAAAGTCCAGACAAAGCCGTGGTCGCCTGCTCCAGCATTTCCTCCATACCTGACCCTCGGGCCTTACAATGTGCCTCGATTCTCTTTTGTTCGTTGGAATCCAGACCGCCAAACTCCAAGAGACCATTAACAAACAGGCGCAGTCCAGCATCCGTAGGCAAGCGGCCGGCCGAGGTGTGCGGCGCAAACAGTAACCCCGCATGTTCAAGATCCGCCATAACATTGCGAACCGTAGCCGGTGATAAAGATCCATTTAATTGCCGCGCGATAGTCCGAGAACCAACAGGCTCTCCAGTTTCAACATAATTATCAACAATACGTCGGAAAATCTCACGCGATCGCTCATTGAGATCAATAATAGTCTCGGTGTCACCGGGCATGATTTTTCATTCACTGTGAAATGGGATTAACCACAAGGGGTATTTAAGCTTCAGACAAAGCCGCGTCAATGCAAGTGCGTTTCGCGCCTTTACCCCTAGCCCAAGAGGTCGTATAGCAAGCTGCACAATAACAACTTTGGAAACGCATTCAATGCAACGCCCCTCTGGTCGATCCACCGACGAAATGCGCCCTGTGAGTTTCGAGCTTGGCCTTAACAAGCACGCTGAGGGTTCATGTTTGGTGAAGTTTGGTGATACGCATGTTCTATGTACAGCTTCCGTTGAGAGTCAACCGCCTTCCTGGCTCCGCGGCAGTGGAAAGGGGTGGGTGACGGCAGAGTACGGCATGTTACCGCGCTCCACCGGCGAGCGAATGCCACGCGAAGCCGCCCGAGGCAAACAGTCTGGACGAACACAGGAAATACAGAGACTCGTAGGCAGAGCACTACGGGCGGTAACTGACCTCAAGGGATTCGGGGAAGTTCAGATTAAGCTAGACTGCGATGTTATACAGGCCGACGGTGGAACTCGAACTGCCGCCGTAACTGGTGCTTACCTTGCTTTAAATCAGGCTTTCCGGCAGATGGAAATGTATGGGCTCATCGATCATATTCCTATGACCGAACCAGTAGCCGCTGTATCCTGCGGGCTGTTTGACAATACCCCAGTTCTCGATCTCGACTACGCCGAGGACTCCGCAGCCCAAGCTGACGCTAACTTTGTACTAACGGATTCCGGAAAATTCGTGGAAATACAGGCTACGGCCGAAGAACACCCCTTTAGCGAAGAAGAGTTTCAAGCTCTTTTGGGGCTGGCTAGGAAAGGCATTGCTGAATTAGTTGTGCTGCAAAAGCACGCGCTCGCGGAACGATAATCACCATGGCGCGGCGTTTCTCCGGAAAACAACTTGTAATCGCGAGCCATAACCCCGGGAAAGTGCATGAAATCAGAGCTCTCCTCACTCAATTTAATATAGATGTTATGTCGGCCAATGAGCTTAGCTTGCCGGAACCGGCTGAAACCGGCGCAACTTTTTGCGAAAATGCTGAACTGAAAGCTCGTGCAGCCGCACTGTGTGCCAGCGTGCCCGCCCTTGCGGACGATTCGGGACTTGCGGTTGACGCACTGGGAGGAAAACCAGGAATTTTCTCGGCTCGCTGGGCTGGACCGGATAAGAATTTTGGCGCAGCTATGGAAAAGGTTTGGGCGAGTGTGGACACATTAAGTGTTCGTACAGCCCGTTTTTTCTGCGCCCTGTCCTTGGCCTGGCCCGACGGCTACTGCGAAACCCTTGAAGGCACCGTAGAGGGCCAACTTGTCTGGCCACCGCGGGGGAATAAGGGCTTTGGTTATGACCCCATGTTTGTACCCGACGGTTTCGATATAACCTTCGGAGAGATGGACCCCAAAACAAAGCACACCCTCAGCCACCGAGCCATGGCGTTCAATAAGTTATTAGCAGCGTGTTTTGTATGATCAAACGATCCGGCTCCCAAAACCAAGCTAGGGAAGAAAAGAACATTGGGCTTTACGTGCATTGGCCATTTTGTCTATCAAAGTGCCCCTACTGCGATTTTAACTCCCATGTTGTTGGGTCCGTTGACCACGGAGAGTGGCGGGAAGGCCTGCTGCGTGAGCTAGCCTATTATGCGGACCTAACACCGGACCGCAGGCTAAGCAGTATCTTCTTTGGGGGCGGCACACCATCGCTGATGCAACCCAGCACGGCAGGTGCTTTGATAAATAGTGCTCTACAGCACTGGGAAACGGACCAGACGCTTGAAATTACTTTGGAAGCTAATCCAGGTACGGTGGATATAACCCGGTTCGCAGCTTTCCAAGCGGCTGGCGTTACCCGAATGTCGGTAGGCGTACAAAGTCTCGATGAGGACGATCTTGTCTTCCTTGGGCGCAAACATTCCGCGCAAGATGCAGTTACTGCGGTTAAATTGGCAGGACAAATTTTTGAGAGTGTCTCCATAGACCTCATCTACGCATTGCCAGGCCAATCTGTTGCGAAGTGGAAATCAAATTTGGACGCGGCGCTTAGCCTGTCATACGATGTTGGGTGTGCTCACCTTTCTGCGTATCAGTTGACTATCGAGCCCAACACACCTTTTCACACTGCTCACGCTGCAAGCAAGCTGCATATGCCGAACGATGGTCACTCAGCCTCACTATACGAATTAACCCAGACAGTGTGCAACTCGGCAGGTTTACCTGGATATGAGATATCCAATCATGCAGCGCCGGGCAGGGAATGCCGCCATAACATGACCTATTGGCGGGGCGGTGATTACGCAGGTATAGGACCGGGTGCTCACGGGCGAATTTCGGTAGACGGTAGCGTTCATGCTATTCGCCAAATCAAGGCCCCCGGAATATGGCTCAAGCGCGTTTTCAGAAAAGGTCACGGCACACTCGAAGATATTGTCCTTAGTCAACAAGAACGCGTTGAGGAATTACTACTGATGGGTTCGCGTCTGACAGAAGGCCTGAACAAGGCCCGCTTTTATCAGCATGCGGGCCTGGCTTTGGACGCGGCGGTCAACAAAGAGTCATTGGAAACACTAATAGCCCAAGGCTTCATCCAAAACACGCCCGAGGTCCTTAGGGTGACGTCGCGGGGCCGACTGACTTTGAATACAATAATTGCAGCCCTTGTTCCGGATTAGGTCGGCGTTGCTGAAAGGCATTCGGCTTTGTCTGCTAATAGGGTCGAAACAGAGGTGAGTAGCAATTGCGTTATAGAGATGATCTCGTTAGTAATCCTTTATAGAGAGTAAAATCGCTCGGAATTTGGCTTTATTCGGTTCGAGATGCTCGAGCTTCTCAACAACCAACCCTATTGAGAAAAACCAGTTTTTGCAGACTTACCCCTTTGATAGCATTCATCTTGATTCGGGGCTAAGTGCCAATGCGCTACTTCACCCCAGAGATCATCAGCCACGAGCGGTGCACACCTTTGGACTTGTCGAAGAATGCGTTCTTCCCCACTTCCGCCTTTGCCGTTGCATCCTGGTATCCAAACATAACGTCTCCGAACCCGGCCTCCTCACAAAGCGTCCTATAATCAGCAGTCAGCGCCCCTTTCCAGAACGGTTCATAGTTGTACTGAATTTCGTAGTCACCACGAATTTTCCCCCACGTATCTAATTCGTCAAGACGAGCAGGCACTTCCAAGTGAATCATTGCGCCGCCCGGCTTTAGTAACCGATGGCATTCGTCAATAATATTTGGCATTGCCTGCCCAGACGTCTCATGCAGGACAGCACTCGAACATATGAGATCGAACGACTCATCTTCAAAATTTGTTTGCTCGGCGCTCTGCTGAGAAAAATGGATAGGAATGTCCAAACTCTCAGCGCGCGCGTGAGCATAACGCAAAAGCGCCGCACCGACATCTATGGCATTCGTTTCCGCTTCTGGAAAATAACTTGCAATAGCTGCCGTCGAATGGCCGACCGAGCACCCCATATCTAATATGCGCGCCGGTTTCGTTTCACCAAACCGCTCAAAGTAATGAGAGACAATGGTGTGGCCTCGAATGTCATTCATAAAGCCGCCGTTGCGACCTAGTTGATAAATCACCGCACCACGATCAAAGACCGCGCCAATCCGTATGTCATCTTCGCCAAGCGTTGAATGGTAATTGCCGGGCATCCGATGAATATCCTGCGCAGAGATGTAACGTGGCACTTTGAAGTCTGGATCAACGGTCAAAGAACCCCTAGGATTTCCGATCTTGGCTCTTTCTGTAAGATCCCCTATCTGACGCTGTACACACGTGCCAACACTATCCCACATCATGTCTTGGGCAGTGGAAACCATCGTCAGCCAAGCCTGATAAGCAGGCTCACGCTCCATCTCCTTTCGCAAGTCTTGGTGTTTTTCGGGAATCCGGCCAGTGGTCTTTTCTACCGCAGGGATCACTTTGTCGTTCAATAGTAGTCGCTGTCCCGGTTCAATCTTAGTTCCGATAAACGTTTTCATATCAACGATAAACAGTTGCTCCGCCAACTCATCATGGTTGGCCTCGGGCATCATTGGGTGTGGACGGTGCGGATTCATGATGATCTCCTTATTGTTTGTTTAGGCCGCATCACCATCTTCTGAGTCAGCGCCATGCAGAGGTGGATCCGGCGCCGATGGTTGTTCCTGTAGAACTCGGAATACTTTGTGGAGGATACGCTTGCGCAAGCCAGCTCTTTCCACCATAGCACCTTCGTCAGGATCAAAGGTTTCTATTTCGGTTTGTTTATATAGTTCATGCTGTTCAGCAACACGCTCATTAGTGTCGAGACGTTCACGCAAGATAGACACCTCTGCTGTCAACGCCATAACCATGGACAGGAGCTGATCGTTTTTAGGTCCGTCGTGGTAGGGAAATTTCTTCCCTTTGGGATACCAAACCCTTTCAGTCTGGCCCTGCTTGCTCGGCGCCGCAAACGACATGATCTTCTCCTCTGTTCTAAGCCCAGGTTCCATTCAATTAGAGACTATCTTTTACCTTATACGCTGTAACATGGGCTATTAAGTTGCGGCAGGTTCCACAATTAGACCGCAGGGTGATCACCTCTCACTATTAGGACATTTGAGGCGATTCTCCTTTTTTGGTCAACGGTTTCTATCCTGCAACTATAATTCGGCCGTTCCACTATAGGATTGAACTACCCAGGTTCAGTATCAAATTCAACATTTGTTCACGTTTTTTATACCTTTTGCAGGGCAATCTCGGGGCTAGCTGTAAGGATGGGCTTTTCTAGGGGTGCACGAGTTGTGCCCCGTTTAGGTGGGTGCTGGATCATGTATAATAACCTCTTGGACAGCCTATCGGATTATCCTTTCCAACGACTAAATACCCTCTTGTCGGGGGTAACACGGCACGATACGAACGCGCCCGCAATCATGTTGTCCGTAGGTGAACCTCAGCACAAAACACCGGACCTTCTTCAGACGACCTTAGCCAAACATTCAAAAGGCTGGAACAGGTACCCACCAACCAACGGGACGGCAGAATTCAGAGGGGCCGTAGCTGACTGGTTAACACGAAGGTATTGCCTTGAGCCATCACTCATTGATCCTGACCACCATATCCTGCCCGTAGCGGGTACTCGCGAAGGGCTTTTTATGGCTGCTCAGCTAAGCATACCTCGGACCAAGAACGGACAGCGGCCCGTAGTTCTAATTCCAAATCCATTTTATCAGGTGTATCTTGGTGCGACGATTATGGCTGGGGCAGAGCCCATATTCGTCCCCGCGATCAGGGAAAATAGATACCAGCCGGGCTGGAAGGACATGGGGGCGGACTGTCTTGATCGCGCGGCGCTCGCCTATATCTGCACACCCGCCAACCCACAAGGAGCGACGGCCAGCCTAGATCTGCTAAAAGACGCCATCCGCACGGCGCGCGCCAACGATTTTGTTCTGGTTTCCGATGAATGCTACTCCGAAATCTATTACGGTGAGCCTCCACCGAGTGCTATTGAGGCGTGTGCTAAACTGGGTGGAAGCTTAAAGAACGTGCTGGTTTTCAATTCTCTGTCTAAACGTTCAAATTCTCCAGGGCTGAGATCTGGTTTTGTAGCCGGGGATTCTGATCTTATTGCCAAGCTTTCCCTCCTTCGAGCACACGGTGGGGCGGCACAGCCCCTTCCTATACTCGCCGCAGCAACCGCGCTTTGGAAAGATGAAGATCATGTTAAGGAAAATCGTAATTTATATAGAGAAAAGTTTGATGATGCTGTCGGCATATTCGATGATCGTTTTGAGTTTTATAAACCAGATGGTGGTTTTTTTCTTTGGTTACGGGTGGATGATGGTCTGAAAGCAACGCAGAAATTGTGGCGCGAGGCCGGAATTAGAGTCCTACCTGGCTCCTTCCTTGCGAAAGCTGACCAGGACGGCATCAATCCCGGCACACCGTACATACGTATTGCTTTGGTTCATAGCCGCGCAGACACAGCGGCCGCCCTCAATCGCATTAACGACCTTTTGTGACATCAGGGGAGATTAATGTCATGGGTTCACCTGCAGCCCGTTCCGAGCCAACACCTTTTTTGCCACCCGCAATGATGGCGGCTTTGAAGCGAAGCGCTTTATTCGTCATAGGCGGTGCGTTTGTGCTGATATGTGGGGCCTTTCTAGTGGCGCTGGCCACTTATTCTCCTCAAGACCCCTCACTAAACACAGCAACGGATACGCTGCCGGTGAATGCGTTTGGGACCTTCGGTGCCGTTCTTGCTGATCTGTCATTACAAGCCATAGGGGTAGTGTCAGCTATAACGGCAACGGTTCTATTGGTGTGGTCGATCCGCGTCATGCGTGCCGAGCTGATTACATGGCTGTGGCTTCGAACAATAGCACTCATGCTGGGAACCCTAATTCTTGCAGTTGCTTTAACCGGTATTCCAGCCCCCGAGGCTTGGCCAATCAACGCTGGCTTAGGGGGCTCATCGGGACGAATTCTTTTAGATCTTGCTACAGACAAGTTTGCTGCTATTGCTTTTGGCAAGAGTCTGGAATGGCTATTGATTGTAGGCACATGGGTCATAAGCCTCCTACTTTATTTTTGGGTTTTGACAATCAAAAAGAGCAGTTATGCCGCGGCTTGGACATGGCTAAGACGTATATTGGGCGCAGTTTTCGCCGGATTTATGAGACAAATGATAAGCGTTATCAAGGTGTTAGAATGGCAAGAGCCGGATACCAATAATCCCAAAACGCACGGACGACAATCAGCACGAGTTGAACCGACCCTTGATGGCTCGGACACGGTCACCCAACGCATGTTGTCCAAGCCAACGTCGCCTGAAGCCCGCAAAGTTGGACTCGTGGCACCGCGGAAAGCTAGCGCCAAGACTTCAAAACGCGAAATGGAAGCGCGCCAAGGTTCTCTTCTCCCACAAGTGCAGAACGGACATGAGCTGCCTAGCTTAGATGTCCTGACGGCCCCGCCGGTGCGGCTTGGACCAGCGGTATCCACCGATGCGCTCGAACAGAACGCTCGCTTGCTAGAATCGGTTCTCGAGGACTTTGGAATCCGTGGAGAAATCGTCAAAGTTCGCCCAGGACCTGTCGTTACCCTCTATGAACTAGCACCTGCTCCGGGAACGAAAACGTCCCGAGTCGTAGGTCTTGCCGATGACATAGCTAGATCAATGAGCGCAATTGCGGTCCGGATCGCCGTAGTACCAGGCCGCAGCGTCATCGGCATCGAATTACCCAACGAAAAACGTGAAACAGTTTATCTACGCGAAATGCTGGCTTCGGACAAGTTTGCGAACTTTGATGGCAAGCTCAATCTAGCTCTTGGTAAAAACATCGGGGGCGCGCCTGTTTTCGCTGACCTCTCCCGGATGCCGCATCTTCTGGTAGCGGGCACCACGGGTTCGGGAAAGTCAGTCGCTATCAACACGATGATCATGAGTCTTTTGTATCGCCACACCCCCGACGATGTCCGGTTGTTGATGATAGATCCTAAAATGCTTGAATTGTCGGTCTATGACGGTATACCGCACCTATTGTCGCCAGTGGTCACCGACCCGGGCAAAGCGGTAGTGGCCCTGAAATGGGTCGTAAGGGAAATGGAAAATCGCTATCGTGCAATGAGTCAGCTGTCCGTTCGCAATATTGCCGGCTACAACCAACGCCTTACAGAGGCCGCGAGAGAGGGAAGAGCGCTGACCCGAACCATTCAGACCGGTTTTGATCCTGAGTCTGGTGGGCCAGTTTACGAGAAACAAGACCTCGACCTTACACCCCTACCCCATATAATTGTCATCATTGACGAAATGGCCGACCTTATGTTGGTCGCAGGAAAAGAGGTGGAGGCTGCCGTACAGCGTCTCGCGCAGATGGCCCGTGCTTCTGGGATACACGTGATTATGGCCACCCAACGGCCAAGCGTTGACGTGATCACAGGCACAATAAAAGCTAATTTTCCAACTCGCATCAGCTTCCAGGTGACCTCGAAGATTGACAGTCGCACTATCCTTGGCGAACAAGGCGCGGAGCAATTGTTAGGTCATGGCGATATGCTTTACATGGCTGCCGGTGGGCGAATCACCCGGGTGCACGGCCCTTTTGTTTCTGATCGTGAGGTAGAGAAGATTACCACACATCTGCGAGAACAGGCGGCGCCAGTTTATTTAGATGAGGTCACCGACGACGACGCTGCTGACATTTCGGATGTGCCTGGCTTCACTAATCTAGCGGGTGGAAATACGAATTCAAATGATGCCCTATTTGATCAGGCGGCCGCTTTAGTCGCGCGCGAACGCAAGGCATCCACAAGCTTCATCCAGCGTCACCTCCAGATCGGATACAATCGGGCGGCTAGGATTATTGAAGAAATGGAGGCCCAGGGTATGATCACCCGAGCCAATCACGTGGGAAAACGGGATGTCCTTTTGCCGGAAACAGAATAGAGATAAGCAACGGATATGGGTTCCAAACCATCGCTACCCTAGTGTTACAGAGCACTAACATTATGCCACATAATAACAAGAAATTATTAGCAACCGTTCTAGTCCTACTAACGATAGTGGCAACGCCGCCTGTGGTGGCCCTTGATATGACACCTGAACAACGCACCATTCTTGATAAAGCTGAGGCGCATATCAACGAATTTACAACGTTGCAGGCTCGCTTTGTCCAGGTAGCTGACGGTGGTGGTTTTGCGGAAGGTGATTTGTACGTGTCGCGCCCCGGAAAGATGCGCCTTGTCTACGATCCCCCAACGCCAGTACTAATGGTGGCTGACGGAACCTGGCTTATCCACGTTGACCTGGAGCTAGATGCGGCCACGTATGTTGACTTGGATGATACGCCAGCTGCCCTGCTATTAAGGGCAGACCTTTCCTTTCTAGACCCCGATATCAATCTTCTTAACATCACTTTCGGGACTGGCACAGTAGAGATAAGTGCTTCAATGCGTCGCGATTCTACCTTTGGGCGCTTAACTTTTGTGTTTTCTGAAAAACCTTTCGAGCTCAGACAATGGAGGGTGTTGGACGCGCAAAACCAAGAGGTGACGGTGACCCTCTATAATACCCGGACGGGACTTGCCCTAGAACCCAACCTTTTCCGATACGAGCGACGGGACCCTTTTGTTGACGAATAACACTATATGGAATCCTCCTCCAAGGAGCGAAAGAACACTCGAACGGCGCCTCACCTTTTCTAACGGATTAAGTCGAAGGCCTTCGCCGTCGGCCTCCAACGCCCCCTACAAAGTGCATACCTGTTATGCGAAAATGGCACTTTCTCAATTCCCGAAAAGCTATAGATATAAGACATGTGAATGCCTCCAGCGCAAAGTTGGCGGCAGATTGAGGAACGGCCTCCCCTGCCGTTCTTCGCATTCAGGTTGGCGCCCGCTGTCCACTCTCCGGCATCGGGCGCCATTTTTGTGCACACCCAGGTGCCGCGCCCACTTGGAAACAAATAAGAACGCATGACATTCACTATCGCCACATGGAATGTTAATTCTCTGCGGCGGCGCCTTGATCTTCTTGAACGATTGGCAACTGACCGCAGGCCGGATGTGCTGTGCCTCCAGGAGACAAAAGTTACGGACGCGGCGTTTCCGGCTGCGCGGATTAGCGAGATCGGTTATCCTTTTCAAGCAATTGCGGGTATGCCCGGCTACAACGGCGTTGCCATACTTTCTAAAATTCCTCTCGAAGATGTTCAACGCCATAGCCGCCTAGGCGACATGGGTGCTCGCCACATTTCTGCAACAATCGCCACCAGGGAAGAAAATATAGAGGTTCACTCCCTTTACGTGCCCGCCGGCGGGGACATTCCGGATCCTGAAAAAAACGCTAAGTTTCGGTATAAACTCCTTTTCCTCGACGAGCTTTCTGATTGGTTTGCGGGCTGTTATGGCTTTCGTGATCCAATTGTGCTGGCAGGAGACTTTAACATCGCACCACTCCCCTCTGACGTATGGAACCATAATCGGCTGCGACGGGCCGTGACACACACAGAAATAGAAATATTAGCGTTAGAGCGCCTAAAACGCTCACTAAACTGGATCGACTGTCTGCGCGAAGCGCTGGGGGAAGATGACCCCGTGTTCACTTGGTGGAGTTACCGTTCTGGGAACTGGCAGGCAGCAAACAAAGGAAGACGACTCGATCACATTTGGGTGACACCCGCCCTCAACGGTTCCATAGGCACGGTAGAGGTCTTGACCGATGTACGCAACTGGGAGCCCCCGTCAGACCATGCTCCTATGCTAATGGAGATCAAAACTCACCTACCCCCCTTGATAATGCCATACTACCACACCATCCTTTAGGTAACCAAAAGACAATAGCCCACCAATTACGGTATTAAATATATTTGCAAGGGATATGACATGACACCAGACAACCAGCCCCATTGGCATGGCACCACTATTTTGTCGGTGCGAAGGGGGGGCCAGGTCGTAATTGCCGGAGATGGGCAGGTCACCTTTGGCCAACAAATCATCAAGGCGAACGCCCGCAAATTGCGTCGCCTGTCTGATGACAACGTTATTGCTGGATTTGCCGGTGCCACGGCCGACGCCTTCACTTTGTTTGAGCGACTCGAAGCCAAGTTAGAAAAGCATCCCGGCCAATTAACACGCGCTTGCGTGGAGCTTGCCAAAGACTGGCGCACCGACCGTTATCTGCGTCGGCTTGAGGCGATGATGGCCGTTGCTGACAAAGACGTATCCCTCGTGATATCGGGCACTGGCGATGTTCTCGAGCCGGAGGATGGACTAATTGGCATAGGCTCTGGTGGTGCTTATGCATTAGCAGCGGCGCGCGCCCTGACATCTCAGGAACACCTAACAGTGGAAGTTATTGCCCAGAAGGCTATGGAAATAGCTGCTGATATCTGTGTATACACAAACAAAAACATTACCCTTGAAAGCCTATGACCGCTTTTTCCCCCCGCGAAACCGTTTCTGAGCTCGACCGCTTCATCATCGGGCAGGACGATGCTAAGCGCGCAGTGGCGATTGCTTTACGCAACCGCTGGCGTCGCCAACAGCTTGCCGGAGACCTCAAGGAAGAAGTGCTGCCAAAAAACATCCTGATGATCGGACCTACAGGAGTTGGGAAAACTGAAATCGCCCGGCGCTTGGCACGGCTTTCCAACGCACCTTTCCTCAAAGTGGAAGCAACGAAGTTTACAGAAGTTGGATATGTGGGACGTGACGTGGAAAGCATCGTTCGCGATTTGATGGAAATTTCCCTTCACATGGTTCAAGAGCGCAGCCGTAGGCAGGTCGAGGCTAAGGCAGAGATTGCAGCCGAAGAACGAGTGTTGGACGCGCTCGTTGGTGAGACCGCGAGCAAAGAGACCCGAGAAAAGTTCCGCCAAAGACTCCGCGATGGTGAGTTAGACGAAAAGGAAATCGAGATAAACGTCCAGGAATCTATGGCATCATCGATGCCGACTCTAGACGTTCCCGGCATGCCCGGCGCCAGCGTTGGCATGATAAACCTTAACGAGATGCTGGGCGGCATGGTTGGTGGCCGCTCGAAGCCACGCAAAATGAGCGTAAAAGATTCCTACGCAGTGCTCATCCGCGAAGAAAGTGACAAGCTACTGGATGACGACGCGGTAGTGCGTGAAGCTATCGAAGCTGTTGAAGACAATGGCATCGTATTTCTTGACGAAATCGACAAAATCTCAGGACGAGAAGAGTACCGTGGCGGGGATGTGTCCCGAGAGGGCGTTCAGCGCGATCTATTGCCATTGATAGAAGGAACATCGGTGCCAACAAAACACGGCACCATTAAGACAGACCACATACTGTTTATCGCTTCTGGCGCCTTTCACCTCGCAAAGCCGTCCGACTTACTACCTGAGCTTCAGGGCCGATTGCCCATCCGGGTAGAACTGCAGGCCCTGACCAAAGACGACTTTGTCCGCATTCTTACTGAAACGGAAGCCAGCCTAATAAAGCAATATAGAGCATTGATGGCAACCGAGGAGCTAACTCTGGACTTTACAGAGGATTCTGTCACGGAAATTGCCTCGCTGGCAGCCGAGATTAATCAGAGTATTGAAAATATCGGAGCCCGGCGCCTGCACACGGTCATGGAAAAACTGCTGGAAGACATATCGTTCACAGCTACAGACCGCGGCGGAGAAACCGTCACCATCGATGCCGCTTATGTACAAACCCAGGTCGGCGACTTAGCCAAGAAGGGCGACTTGAGCAAGTTTATACTTTGAGTCTCGGTGGAGCCCATGCTTGGACATTCATAACTCCCCATCGATCGCTGCCAGCTGGTGACGGGATCCACGTACTTTGTATTCGTGCTGTATCATAATCTTATCCCGGCCGGCTATCCACACCTCCGTCACTTGGCCAAAAGCGTAGTGTTCTGTTTCGAATGTGCCCGCAGGAACTGTAATAGTCTCGTGTCCAAGGAATTCAAGCCGGATCGGAAACACAGCACAATGAACGCTGCGACCCGCCGCACCTAGTGTACAAAGGCT
>Ga0315336_1001671_pt1 | contig 40161 bp, 39 predicted proteins | sample ASW5metaG_FD_204512 | JGI IMG/M metagenome (GOLD analysis project Ga0315336, IMG submission 204512) | Ammonia-oxidizing marine archaeal communities from Monterey Bay, California, United States - ASW #5 | ecosystem: Environmental > Aquatic > Marine > Intertidal zone | place: USA: California... | reverse complement strand
CACCATCTTTAGATTGATAATCAAATAGGGAATCCAACTATGTCTACGTCCGCGGCAACGGCTCAATATTCCGACCAATTTAATACTGCTTTGCAGTGGATGTGGGGCGATGGTTATCTTGCTCCCGGTGGCCCCGAAGAGGTCAAGGAAATGTTGGGCGGCCTGTCAATCAAAGGTGCTGAGGTTGCAGACATCGGGTGTGGTCTCGGAGCCATCGCAGTGTTGTTAGCTGAGAAATACGAAGCTCGCACCGTGGTCGGTATCGATGTCGAGGCTCATCTAATCGAGCAATCCAATGTCCGTGCAATGAAGGCAGGGCTGGAGGATCGTGTCAGATTCGAGTTAGTCGAACCTGGTCCGCTGCCTTTAGCCGATGAATGCTTGGATGTTGTCTTCAGTAAAGATGCCATCGTCCACATGACAGACAAAGTGGCGTTTTACAAGGAGGCGCTGCGAGTGTTAAGGCCGGGTGGACTGATGATTGGGAGTGATTGGCTAAGAGGCGATGAGAAAACACTAACGGCGGACGCACAGCAGTGGCTTGATTTTGTGCATCTTGATTTCAAGATGTTAGATCTTGAAAACACTCGCACTGCGATTTTAAGTGCAGGTTTTGAGCAGGTTTCTCTAAGAGACCGAAATAACTGGTATCAACAGGAAATAGAGAAGGAACTCCGTGCGCTTGAAGGAGAGAAATTTGACGGATTAATCAATTTGATCGGCGAGGAAGAAGCTAAATATCGCAGGGAAAGCAGTCGGTTAAAAAAGAACGCCATAAATGATGGATTCCTGCGGCCAACCCACTTTATTGGATATAAACCTAAGGGGTAAGTTTGATGACACCGTTAGCCCCCTGCCCTAACGCTGAAATTACTAACAGTTTGCGAATTGAGCCGCTTACGGGATCGATAGGTGCTGAGATTTCCGGAATCGATCTGCAAACATCCGTACCTGATGACACATTTGAAGCGATTAACCAAGCACTCCTAAAGCACTTGGTCATCGTTTTTCGCGATCAAGATATCACCCCCGTTCAGCATAAAGCCTTTGCGTCGCGCTTTTCAGAACTGCAATCTCATCCATTTGTCGAGAGTATCGATGGGTTATCGGAGATAACAGCAATCGTTAAAGAATCATGGGAGGTGGAAAACTGGGGAGGCGATTGGCATGCTGATGTTACGTTTCTTCCACTCCCGTCCAAAGGTGCGGCACTATTCGCCAAAGAGGTCCCACCCCAAGGTGGGGATACACTTTTTTCAAATTTGTATCTAGCTTATGAAACCCTATCAGACGGGATGAAACACCTCCTGGATTCGCTTAGAGCTGTCCACGACAGCGGGGAGGTAGGAAGATTTTCTGATGAATTTGACGGTATGCGGGCAAAAAAAGCCGAGCGATTAACGTCTATTCATCCGGTTGTAAGAGTGCACCCAAGTACTCAGAGAAAAGCGCTTTTCGTTAATGAAGAATACACGACTCATTTTGAAGGTATGACGCGCGAAGAAAGCCGACCTCTTCTGGAATACTTATTTCAACACTCTGTACGTCCAGAGATAACATGCAGGGTAAGGTGGCAAAGGAACACACTCGTCGTTTGGGATAATCGAGTGACGCTCCATAGCCCTGTCAGCGATGATTTTGCCGCACGATTTAATAAAGCGGGTTTTCGACGCGTTATGCATAGGGCAACGTTTGCAGGTGAAGCACCATATTCATAGTTAATTTCCCAGTAGGACAAATAAGGGTGTAACCCTTCAGGAAAACCGCTGTTGCAAAAGGTCTTGTAGCGCCCCGGAGATCAGTTTTATCCACAGAAGGACAATAAATGACTCAAATGCGAACGCCAACACAGATCACAAAACTCGCGCACGAGAAAGCATGCTGTGACACTACGTTTGACTGGGAAAATAAACAGGACTTTGAGTTTGCGTCACGTGGGTTAATTCACCGGCCTGATGATGCGGCAGTCTACGATGCCCTTGGTAATATCGTATGGCATCACGAAGCCTTTGAAGAATTCCTTCATGGGGACGCCCCACTGACCGTCCACCCCAGTCTCTGGCGACACGCTCTCCTAAATAATTTTCGCGGCCTGTTTAAAGTAACTGATGGTATCTACCAGGTGCGAGGTGAGTCCCTTGCCAACGTTACTTTCGTCGAGAGTGATAACGGTTATATCGTAATCGATCCTTTGACGACAGCAGAGGTCGCAGAATACGCGCTGAATTTACTGTTTCAGCACGTTGGAAAGAAGCCAATTGTGGCGATGATTTATTCCCATACTCACTCCGACCATTTTGGTGGTGTCAGGGGGATGATCTCGCAAGAGGAAGTTGAAAGCGGGCAAGTTCGCGTGTTTGCTTCTGAAGGTTTTGTTGAATGGGTTCTGAAGGAGCATGGTCTTGCTGCAGAGGGGACCCCATCACGAAATGCCTATATGTATGGAGAAAATCTTCCGGTCAGCGCAGTAGGCTTAGTTGACGATGGCTTGGGCCAGGCAATTGAGGGTGGCCAGGTTACCTATATCGCGCCTACAGATGTTATTGGGCGAGACGGCGCGACGCTATCGATCGACGGTATAGAGATTGAATTTATGTATGCGCCGGGAGAAGCCCCGACAGGTATGCATTGCTATTTCCCGAAATTCAATACCCTACATATCGCCGATAACTGCTACATGTGTATGCATAACGTCTATACCATTAGGGGCGCCTTCCCGCGGGACGCTCTGCAGTGGGCCGATTCTGTCGCGCGATCCTTGCGGTTTACTGAGACCGAGTATCTTGTCAGTGGTCACAACTGGCCGGTGTTTGGCAGGGATGAGGTGAAACGCTTTCTAGGCCAACAGCGTGATGGTATAAAGTTCATGCACGATCAGACTTTACGCTTGATGAACTTTGGCTACGTGCCGGCCGAGATCGCAAATCAGATCGAATTTCCTCCAAGCCTTGCCCGTCTGTGGCACCTCAGGGGTTATTACGGCACCCTGAAGCACAATGTCCGCGGAATCTATGTCTATTATCTGGGCTGGTACGACGGAAACCCCGCGACACTTGATGAACTACCACCGAGAATACTTGCCAACAAGACGCTTGAGTATATGGGTGGCGTGAACGCTGTCGTCGCAAGGGCTCGCGAGGATTATGAACAGGGAAACTATCGCTGGGTTGTTCATATTTTGAATCAGGTGTTATGGGCGGAACCAGAAAACTCGCTCGCTCGAGAACTGGCTTCCGCTGCACACACGCAACTCGGCTATAGCGCTGAGAACGCCACTTGGCGAAATGCCTATCTCTCCGCCGCAATAGAACTCACTCAAGGTCTTCCGGAAATACCGAAATTGCATCGAGTACTTCGGGATGTCACCCGAAGCATGAGCGTGTTACATATGCTGGATGCACTAAGCATTCGACTAAATGCATCCCGCGCAATCGATAAAACGTTTGTTATTAATTGGATCCTGACCGACAGTTCTGAACTATCGCACAGTGAACTATCTAACTGTGTGCTTAACCATCGTCAAGGTAATGCCATTGAAGCAGATGCAACTATCACGCTGACCCGCTCGGTCATTGGGCAGATGAGTTTGGAGCCATTAACTATCGATCAGTTTACTGCTTTAGTCGAAGTTATCGAAGGTGATGTTAAGGCAGTAACAGAACTATTGAGACTTTTGGATCACTTCCCGCATTGGTTTCCCGTGGCTACGCATGGTCGCAAATTCGAAGAACGTTCGTATAGTGATCTAAAGTGAGCCAGCTAAGAAACTGAGTCGCCTCGTCGGAACCAGGAAAAACTATGTCAAACTTACTCACGGCTTCCGACTGGACATTCCCGGTACCGATTCGTTACGGTCCCGGCCGACTCTCCGAGATAGGTGCTGCCTGCAAACAACTGAACATCACGAATCCGCTGATCGTTACCGATCGGGGTAGCCGAGATCTACCCTTTATAAACCTAGTCATCGATGCTTGTGATGCCAAGGCGCTCGGGAATGGAATCTTCAGTCATGTTTCACCCAACCCAACCGATGAAGAAATTACACAGGGAAAAACTGTATTCAATGAGGGGGAGCACGACGGCGTCATCGCGATCGGCGGCGGCAGCGGAATGGACGCAGGAAAAGCGATTAGCCTGGTAAGCCAGAATAGTGTTGATTTATGGGCCTTTGACTACGATCAACCTGATTCGCCCGAACTGGGCCCTGATGCTTTTGCGCCACTCATATGTGTACCGACTACTGCTGGTACAGGTGCGGAAACTGAGAGCACGGCAATGCTTACGGATACCAACCACGGTGTTAAGCGCTGTGTCTGGCATGCCTCACAAAAGCCTCTTTTGGCGATCCTTGACCCCGAGGTTACCGTTAACTTGCCGGCTAACCTAACTGCATGGACAGGTTGCGATGCCCTTATTCATGCAATCGAAGCGTTTTCAGTCCCAGATTGCCATCCCCTCTGTGATGGGTTAGCGCTCGAGGCCATAAGGCTAATAAGTGGCTCTTTAGAGAATGCAGTGACCCATGGTGATGATCTTCAGGCGCGGGGTGCCATGCTGGTGGGGTCATGTCTTGCAGGTATCTCATTTCTCAAAGGGCTGGGACTGGTTCACGCTATGAGTCATATGGTCGGTGCAGTCTGTGATACTCATCATGGCCTGACAAACGCGGTCCTGCTGCCTCCTGTTCTCCTGTATAACAAGGAGGCGCTTGGAGAAAAAATTCCGCTGATGAGTAAAGCGATGGGATTACCCTCTGAAGATTTCGACTCACTGTACTCGAGACTTGTTGAATTGTTAGACACCCTGGCTATTCCCCGCGGTCTTTGTGAACTTCAAGTGCCAGAGTCGAAACTCGACGCAATTTCTGAAAAAGCTTTCACCGATGCCGCAAGATCTACTAATCCTGTCCCATCAACCGTCAGTGAAATTCGGGAACTTCTGGGACAATCTTTTGTCAATGCTCGCTGACCGTTAAATAGATCTGCCAGAGCACCGCCGTGAAGCGATATGACTATATTGTTATTGGCGCGGGATCGGCCGGTTCCGCGCTTGCTGCACGACTTAGTGAGAATCCTGACCTGCAAGTCCTTTTGCTTGAAGCTGGCGGCGAGGCCAGCAGACGCTTTGAATCAATAAGATCTCTTCTGCAAGGGATTGCTTTTACTCTAGGCCGAGATTCCAAATCGGCCCTGAATTGGATAAGAACACCTCTTGGCCTTGGGAAACTTCTTGCCGATGAGTCTATTCTTTGGCCTTTCTTCACCCAAGCTGAAAGCGGCATGCTCGGAAAGCAATTGTATTGGCCCAGGGGCCGCCTCCTCGGAGGAACGAGTAATATCAATGGGATGGTGGTGACGCGTGGGGATGAATACAACTACGATCGTTGGCGAGATGCAGGGTGTCCCGGTTGGGGCTACGAAGATGTGTTACCGGTCTTTAAACGCATTGAGAACTATCGGGAAAACGGCAATGCATCACGGGGAACGGGTGGCCCAATTGATGTTATGGAAATCGCGCATAAAGATGCGCTTTCCGAAGCATTTATGGAGGCCTGTTCTGAGATAGACATACCTATTTCCCGTGACTATAACGGGGGAGATTATGAAGGTGCGCACTATGCGCAGATGTCTCAGACAAATGCACAACGATGCAGCACCGAAGTCGGCTACTTGAGAAAGGTGCGCCGTCGACCCAATCTCACTATTGCAACCAGGGTCCTCGTTGATAAATTAATCATTGAAAATAATCAGGTCTCTGGGGTCAGATATCTGACAACAGATCTAGCGGGACATCCCAAATCAAGTCATGATGTCCTCATCCAGGGGGAAGTGGTTTTGTGTGCGGGTGCAATCTCTTCCCCAATAATTTTAGAACGATCAGGGATCGGTGAGGCTGCTTTTCTGGAGGGAAAAGGGATCACGGCGGCCTGCAATCTACCCGGAGTTGGCGAGAATCTCCAAGACCATCTCAATGTTCGCACAACCTACGAATGCACTCAGCCGATAACAGTAAATGACCTATTCACGAGGCGGTCATTTGCGATGAGATCTGGGCTCGAGTATTTCATTTTCCGCCGTGGCCTGATGGCAACCCCGACCATAACCTGCTTTGCGCATGTCAAAACCGACAAAAATCTGGATACGCCCGATCTCAAGCTTGGAATCGCACATGTCAGCGGTAAAGACCGGTTCGCAATGGCTGATGGCCTCGGCATAGACACCTTTTCAGGTTTTGGCATAACGGCATTTCAGTTACATCCTAGTTCACGAGGTTCTGTTCATATCAAATCCTCTAATCCGTCGGATGCCCCAACGATTCATGCAAACTACCTCCACTCAGAAGTAGATCGGCAAGCGGTTGTGACGGGTCTCGAGATGTGCAGAGACCTTGCGTCCCAAAAGCCGTTCACACAACTGATTAAGCGAGAGGTGAGGCCGGGCACATCCATTACGGACTATCAGAATCTGTTGCATTACGCCCGAGAATGCGGCAATACGTGCTGGCATCCGGTCGGGACCTGCAAAATGGGTCAAGACAGTCAGTCGGTCGTTGATTCTGAACTACGGGTGTATGGCGTTTCGGGCCTGCGAGTAGCCGATGCGTCGGTATTTCCAAGTCTTGTGTCATCCAACACTAACATGCCGTCGATTATGGTAGGTGAACGGTGTGCTGACCTTATTCTCGACCAGTAAATACTAACGGACACTCTGAAGAAACCACGGAGGCTCACAAAAATGATACGTCAGATCACATTGATTCGATTCAAGCCTGATGTAGAGGTCGGTGAAGTTCGGGCTATGACAGAAGGATTTAAAACCCTTTCAAACGTCATCCCTACAGTGTCACGCTTCGAGTTTGGTCCGGATTTAGAGATCCGGGACGATACGTGGGATTACGCGTTGGTGATTGATTTTGTTAGCGAGGGCGATTTGTTCGCATATCGAGATCACCCAACGCATTTATCGTTTGTTGACCGCTTTATGCCGTTGATTGACGAGGTCGCGAGAGTCCAATATCTGGTGGAATGAATCCATGTCCAACGTAGTAGGTAATGATTGGCGGTTAAGACGACGATGCTCTTTGGGTGCGGAGAGGCTTGGTGCAGTCGACAACTAATCGCCATGTTGATGGCATCGGTCTCGCCTATGGTCTCTTCGCAATTCTGATCTGGGGCTCGTTCCCTCTTTATTTTAAACAGACCGAAATTTTCGGTTTCTTAAGTGTGTATGGGCACCGCGCGCTTTGGGCTATGCCTTTTATGTTGTTTGTTTTGCTATTGATGCGGTCATGGCAAGGAGTCGTATCAGTCTTCCAAAGCAGGCGACTTCTACTCCCGATTATTGCAACCAGTCTAATCGTTGCAGTACAGCAAGCGCTGTATATCTGGGGCATTTTCACAGAACGCATCGTAGAACTTTCAATGGGCTTCTACCTAGTTCCAGCGTTCTCGATTCTAGTGGGTTATTTTTTCTTCCACGAGCGAATCAGCAAGACACAATGGGTCGCAATGGGACTCTCTGTCTCTGGTGTCGCAGCCTTAATTATTGTGCTTGGAGAAAACCCTTGGCTTGGCGTTACCATGGGACTCACGTTTACTGTTTATAGCGCGATCAGGAAACGACTTTCCGTTGAGCCCGCAGCAGGTCTTTTCTTGGAAACAGTGCCATTGTTTTTCATTGGCTTATGGTTCGTCATTCAGTTTCCTCTGGATGAGGGGAGATCGCTGGTTTCCTGGTCCGGATTGTTATTGCCGTTTTCGGCCGTATACACAATATTGCCAATCCTTTTGTACGTCGTAGCATCACGCAGGATGTCTCTTTCCCTACTGGGAACACTGTTCTATCTAGCACCAACGGGAACCTTTCTAATTGGTGTCTTCGTCTACGACGAAAACTTTTCCGAAATTCACGTAGTTGCATTTCTGTTGATCTGGCTAGGGCTATCTATCTATCTATGGGCCGACCGGGGCAAGAAACGACAGGCCTGATATTTCTCGCCCAAAAGATGACAATGTGAGTGCCCGGCGTGATCAACCACTAGCAACCACCAGATTATAGAGACAAGATCTCACGCTGCCACTAAGATGCTGGCGTAAAAGTTAGTGACATTAGACTGATGGTCAATTACCGTATAGTCAAAGACTTAGCCTCACCAGCAGCACACCACAGTATCGATTCTAAAGTTATGGGTGATCGCGATACTTTCTATAAACCCCCGGTACCGCTAGCCATACCACCTATCTATATATGGCCACCTCGCCTGTGGGCATCAATACGATATCTTGCGCTTAACTTAATGCTGCAATGGGGAGGTATTTTTTATATTGCTCTCGCCTGGCTATGCTGGGAGTACCTTACTCCCGATCCTCAGCACCTGGCGACACTGCAATGGTGGTGGGTTTCATTGATCTGGTTACGCAATGTATTTCTGTGGGCCAGCCTCGCAGGCGGTTTGTATTGGTGGCTGTATATATTGAAAGGACAAGGCCAGAACTACAAGTACGACGACAAGTGGCCAGAACGGGGTAACCGGAAATTTACTTTTTCTGATCAGGTCAAGGACAACATGTTCTGGTCAATATTCAGCAGTTGCACTGCTTGGTCCCTCTGGGAATCAGTTACCTTATGGTTGTATGCGAGTGGGAGAGTTAGTGGGTATGAGTGGAGTGAGGCACCCTTCTATCTCTCACTCATGCTACTAGGCACGTTTTTCTGGATGACATTTCACTTTTATTGCATACACAGACTGATTCATTGGCGACCTCTATATCGGCTGACGCATTATTTGCACCATCGTAATATCAGCACCAATCCCTGGACAGGAATATCCATGCATCCAATCGAGAGCATGATCTATTTCAGTTCGATTGCATTATGGTGGTTCGTGCCGGTACATCCTGTAATTATCCTGTTGACGGGTTTATTCACTGGACTTTCGCCTGCGTTTTCCCACAGCGGCTTTGACAAAATTCGACTTTCCAGCAACCAAGCTTTACCCAGTGGAATTTTTTTTCATGATCTGCACCATCGGCTATATGAGGTCAACTATGGCACTTTGTTAACACCGGTCGATTCTCTAATGGGAACCATGCACGACGGCACCGAAAACTCTCAGGAACAATTTGTTGCGCGGCAAAGACGAATGCTCAACACCAAGCAATACCGGTAAGCGAAGAAAGCTATCAAGCCGTCCTATTCAGCTATTACTATCGTCTTACTTGACCGTAACCAGACAATCTCAGAGTAATCCCTAAAATTGACGTTTCTTCTGATTCATGGCGCATTCCATGGTGGTTGGTGCTGGAAGTTCGTGGCAGATCGCCTCACGCTTAAGGGGTTTGATGTTTTAACACCCACCCTGTCGGGTATGGAAAAAAAGAGAAATGTGAGGCCTATCGAGGTAACTCTCGACACCCATATATCGGATGTATGCTCGATCATCGAATCAAAAAGGCTAAATGATGTAGTCCTAGTTGGGCATTCTTATGGTGGCATGCCCATTACCGGAGTTGCTGACAAAATGCCGGGCCGTATTCGGGCCCTGGTATATCTTGATGCAATGATTCCCGAAAATCAGAAGTCGGCCCTTGATGTTCGATACCCTTCTAGCCATCCCTTTCCTCCTCCTGATGGCAACGGCCTTATCCCACCTGTTGACTCGAGCAGGTTTAATCTATCAGGCGAAATGGCGGTATGGGTCAATGACCAACTCAGTCCGCAGCCACCAAAGACTGTTAGCCAACCGATTAAATTAACGGGCGCATGGAGTCAGGTGCCGCAAAAAATATATCTACGGGCAACCTGCTATAAGGCTCCCTGGTTTGACCGTTTTCTTGCCGAGAAGTCGTCAGATCCAGGCTGGGAAACCTACAGTTACCCGTGGGGTCATGACATGATGATTACTCACCCAGAAGAACTAGCGGATCTTTTAACCGCGTTCGCTAAATCGCCGGGCGACGGGTGAATAAATCTAACCTTGCGTAGCAGATAGTTTCCTATGCCCTACGACCTTAGCAATATCCGCCGCACTAGCGTCAGAAATATGGATGCTCCGTCGAGAAAGAAAGAGTATCGACAAAGGCTTAAATCCCTACAAATTAGATAAGGACGAACTGAAAAAACGCACTTCTAAGTGGCTGATTCTAAATCGGGAAAAGAACAAAAGGTCGGACTCTGCGTGGTCGCCCTCGACCTCATCAAGAGACTTTCGGGGCAGCCGATATTCGAGGTAAGAAACAGACAACTCCAAAAATAGCCACGGCAACCAAAGCTAGTATCACGAAGAACACCCCAAAACCCCCGGTCGTGTGCGCCCAGGCAATCATTGGTATCGCGGTTGCACTGACTGAAAAGGTAATGATGTAGCGGGCAGCCAAAGCTCGGCTTCGCCACCTACTATTACTAACACGACCGATCAGCACATCGTTGATCGGAATCTGTCCGAAAACCACCAGCATGAAAGCGACCGAAGTAATTAATGCCCAGGCCCCGGTAGAACCAACCAAAACAAGAGCGAACAGGCATTGACCCGCGACCACGCCCAGGAACACGTGCTTCAGCGGCCAGCGATCAACCAGGTATCCGACGATCAACTGGCCAACGGATGCCAGCGCAAAGATGCTGAATGCATACCAACCGACAGCAGTTACGGAGACGGCAAGTCCCACCAGGCGTTCATCAATAACTTTGGGTAGCGCAAACGTTGTGCTCTGGAAAATGAGCCCGCCAAGCGCGGTAGACGCAAAGACCACAAAAAAGACCCGAACAAGCTTTTCTCGCGTGAACGACGCCTGGCCTTTGGTACTTCCTTCTTTATCCTCGTCGTCAACGCTCGCGCCCTGTCGCGCACGAAGAAGGCTAATCAGGTAGGTAAAACCCAGCAACACCGTGAGAGCACCCGGCCAAATAAAGGCAGCCCGCCAACTGTACGTCTCGATCAGCAGACTCGCAAAAAGCGCTGCACAGGCCACGCCCAGATTCCCGAACACACCATTGATGGCGAGGGGCACACCGGTACGCCGTCTCCCCTGGATAACCATAGCGAGCCCAACCGGATGGTAAATCGATCCAAATAGGCCAATAGCAAAAAGCCCCAGAGCCATCGTCAAGGGCGTATCCGCCAGAGATGTTGCCATTGCGCTGGCACCGATGCCGAAAAAGAAAATCACCATCATGTTCTCACGGCTCCATCGGTCGGCTAACCAGCCCGCGGGTAGAGCGCCAAGTCCGAACACCACCAACCCCGGCGTCGCATAAGGGATAAGCTCTGCGTAGCTCATTCCCCACTCCCGGGTCAGTGTCAGGGCTGCCACGGTAGCAAATACCAATGGCAGCAGGTGATCAATGAAGTGACCGGCATTGAGGAAAGCAAAATGCAGTCGAGGGTTCATAAATAAGGGGCCGTACCTGCCATAGCGAACCGATTATATCCACCAGGGCTATTGTTCCTTACACTAGCGCTATGCCTGAAGATCCGCAGTTCCTGGCCCTGTGGCCCACCGTCCTGATGCGCGACCGGCTGCCGGCGGATGACGCCATCAACGGAGCGCTGGCGGATGAGATCATGCGCCTCGATGCCGAGCGGCCCGATATGACCACGGGCTATCTTGATGACAACCTGCTGGCCTCCGAACATCCGGCACTAACGTGGCTTCGAGACTGTATCAACCATGCTGTGATGCGCTACATCAAACACAGTGAAATTGACTATAAGGTGGACTGGCACCTGCAGGGCTGGGCCAACATCAACCGCTTTGGCGATTACCACAACCTGCATAATCATCCCCACTGCTGGCTCTCGGGTACCTACTATGTGCTTGTGCCTCAGACACCTGTCGATCTACCTGGCCGAGCCGATCGTACCCCAGGGGCAATCTCTTTCTTTGACCCCCGCGGCCAGGCCAATATGACGGCAATCAAGGCAGATGGTCAGGTTGATCCTGAATACCGGGTACAGCCTCATGCCGGTGAGCTTCTGCTCTGGCCGGCATTCATTCATCACCTAGTGCACCCAAATCTTTCCGAGCAGCTCCGGATCTCGGTTTCGTTTAATGTGGTGCTGCGTTGGTCGGAGACCTATCTTCCCCAACAGTAAAAATACCGCCGGACTCTTTCGGGAGCAGTCCCACTTTAGCCGATCTGCCGGTGCGATGAGTCTGAACTGAATGGCGTTTTTATCTGGGAGACCCGGCTTGGTATACTGGCCGCTACGTCCCCGTAGCTCAGCTGGATAGAGCAATCGCCTCCTAGGTAACTGGGCACCAGATTCTGGAAACAGGCTGTGTGAATCTGTTCAAACTCGGTGAAACCTCAGCACTCACGGTGGTGGCAATACCGAGCCAAGCCCGCTTCCGGCGGGAAGGTGTAGAGACTTGACGGACAGCACCTACGGGCCGAAGGCCTACGGGTGAAGATAAAGTCCAGACCCCGAACAGACCCGAAAAGGTCTGGCAGTGAAAACTGAAGGGGTACGAAGCGATAGGTCGCAAGTTCGAATCTTGCCGGGGACGCCAGTTCACCCATCACTAATCACTGTTCATAAACTTGTGGATAAGTTGTTCAAAGCTTTTGGATAAACCGGGCTTGCCTGAGTCTCTCTGATTCCTCCCAGCCGGACACCGAGCGCTACATTGATGAATGCGATGCTTGATTCCTCCGACGCCAAGGCAGGTTTAGGTCGGCGTTTTGGCGCTCTTTTTTACGACAGTTTTGTGCTCCTGGGGATCTTGTTCATCGCCGCCCTACCCCTACCCTGGTTCGATCAGATCACCGATGAAGGGCTCCTCGGGCTGTGGATAAAACGTGTCTATTTATTGAGCGTGTGTTTTGGCTATTTTGGCGGTTTCTGGGCGCACAGCGGGCAGACACTGGGCATGAGAGCCTGGCGGATAAAAGTCGTCCGGCTTGACGGCTGCAGGCTTGGCTGGATTGACGCGCTTAAACGTTTTTTCGGGCTGTGCCTTTCTACGTTAACACTGGGGCTAGGCTTTTTCTGGATGCTGGCCGATACAAAACGCAGCAACTGGGACAGGCTTTGCCAAACCTGTGTGATATGGTGCCGAAGTCCTTCCAGTGGAACGACAAGGTCAAACGACTGACACCCATTAATCAGAACAGCCCGCCAAAACATCTCATGCGACTTTGCGCTTTTTCCATTCGGACCAGCCTTGCCGGAGCCATCTTGTTTTTTGCCGGTTCAAGCATCGTGTCAGCAGCCACCTCGATACCTGACCCTGAACCTGATACCGGCTGGCAGAACAAAGAAGCAGTATCAGCTAAGCGGTTTATGGCCGTCACTGCCCATCCGCTCGCAACCGAGGCTGCGAGCGCAGTATTAAAAAAGGGCGGGACCGCTGTTGATGCAGCCGTAATAGCTCAACTCGTGCTGAATCTCGTTGAGCCCCAGTCATCGGGGATCGGGGGTGGCGCATTTATGCTGTACTGGGATGTAGAACATCAGGTACTCCACAGTTTCGACGGACGAGAAACCGCTCCGGCGACTGCGGGTTCTGATTATTTTGAAGACGATGCCGGACAACCACTCAAATGGCGTCAAGCCCGCCTTGGGGCGAGGGCTGTCGGGGTCCCGGGCACCCTGCATCTATTGCATACCGCACACCAGAGATTTGGCAACCAGTCCTGGGAAAGCCTTTTTACACCTGCGATAACACTTTCCCGCACGGGATTTTCTGTCTCGCCACGCATGGCCAAATCCATTAAAGGTGCACAGGAGTATCTGAAGCGCTTTGAAAGTACACGAGAATATTTTTTCACCGGGCAAGGCGAACCCCTGCCTGCGGGATATCACCTGACAAATCCGGCCTTTGCGAAGACTCTCGAAATCATTGCAAAAGAAGGCATCGCCCCTTTTTATGAGGGCGTGATCGGTGCAGAACTGATCGACGCGCTTAAAGGCACCTCCGGCAGGCCTGCGCTGATGGGTGCCCAGGACCTCGCCGAATACCGGACCGTATCGAGGCCTCCGGTATGTGCCAACTATCGCAGCAGCGCAGTCTGCGGGATGGGCCCGCCAAGTTCAGGCGCATTAACGGTCGGGCAAATTCTGCGCCTCGTCGAACGGTTTGATATCCAAAACCTCGGATCCAGCGCCGAGGGAATGCATCTCATCCTGGAAGCATCGCGTCTGGCCTTCGCCGACCGGGCGCGCTATATGGCAGACAGCGACTTCGTCCCGGTTCCCGTCGAGGGGCTGCTGAATACGGATTACCTGCGAGCGCGCAGCCAATTAATTCAGCTCGAGGCTACCATCGGCAAGGCGTTGCCGGGCCGTCCGCCCGGGTTCACCACCGCGCAGGCATCGATGCATCAGATCGAGCCCGCGGGCACCAGCCACTTCAGCATCGTCGACTCGCGGGGCAATATCGTCTCGATGACGACCACCATTGAATCAGGGTTCGGCAGCATGCTCATGACCCAGGGATTTTTGCTCAACAATGAAATGACCGATTTTTCTTTCAGGGCAAGCAAAGATGGTCTGCCGGTTGCCAACCGGGTTGAGGGCGGTAAGCGCCCCCGAAGTTCGATGGCGCCGACCATCGTCTTTGACTCAAGGGGAACACCTATCCTCGTGGCTGGATCTCCGGGGGGAAGTCGGATTATCTGCTACGTTGCACAGGCACTCATTGGTGTGCTCGACTGGGAGTTGAATCCCCAGCAGGCAGTGTCGATGCCGCATTTTTGCAACCGAAATGGTGCAACAGATCTTGAGTCACACCACGATGCAGCAGCGCTGAAGACAGTCTTGACGGATCTTGGACACGAGGTCCGGGTCCGGGATATGAACAGCGGTCTACATATGATTCAACTACTGCCTTCCGGTGAGCTTCTGGGCGGCGCGGACCCGCGACGCGAGGGTCTGGCTCTGGGCGAGTAGTCCCTACGATTCGAGAGACTCCAGCACCCGGTGGTGGTAGTCCTCTTTATCAAATCGACTCATCTCCTGAAGGCCCGTCGGGCTGGTGATGTTGACTTCTATCAGCATGCCACCAATCACGTCGATTCCGGCAAAACGTACCCCGTGATGGACAAGATCGCACTGCATCGACTCGCAGATTTGACGGTCACGCTGATCCAATTCTGCCGGCTGGGCACTGCCGCCCTGGTCCAGGTTATTGAGTTCAGCGCCTTCAGCATGCACCCGCAGGATGGCGCCCAGTGGCTCACCGTCGAGCAGCAGAATGCGCTTGTCGCCGTCGCTTGCCGCGGGCAGATACTGTTGAGCTACCACCCAGTGCCGCCCTTCATGGGTAGCGCTATGCAGTTTCTCCGATAATGCCGGCTCACCGGCATCCAGAAAGATGATGCCTTTTCCTCCGTGGCCATCAACGGGCTTCACGGTGATCCGCTGCTGCTCCTTTAGGAACTGACTAATCTCCTGCGTACTTCTGGAGACGAGTGTGGCAGGTGTGAAGGCCGGATAACGAAGCGCAGCCAGTTTTTCGTTCCAGTTGCGCACCGTCACGGGCCGGTTGACGACCTGGACATGCTCCGGCAGGCAGTCCAGCAGCAGGGTGACATAGAAGTAACTTCGATCAAACGGCGGATCCTGGCGTATCCAGACCGTGTCCATCGTTGCGAGCGCCAGCGATGTCTGCGGCTCACTGACGAAGGGGTGCTGATGATCCTTCGAGACCTTGACTTTTACGGCACTGGCATAGACCTCGTTATGACGCAAGGACAGCGTCGCGGGATCAATGTAAAACGTCTCGTGTCCACGCTCGCAGGCAGCGAGCATTAGAAAATAGGTAGTGTCTTTGTGTGGCTTGACCCTTTCCAAAGGGTCCATGATAAAGGCATGCCTCATGCCTGCAGGATAGCATTTCTGTCAAGCGTTCATGTTAGGTCCGACGCCTTCGTCCACCGCGTGTACGTTTTTTCTCCACCGGCGCCGCATGCGAGTGCAGACACGCGTCACGGGTCCCTGCTGTGACTGGGCCGAGCGCCGCCACGACCGCGTCGATATCCGGCGTCTGTCGAATGGTGTGATCGAGTAATGCTTGACGCATACCGGCAAGATGTGCCGGTGTCGTGCCACAGCAGCCCCCTATAATCCGCGCGCCGCAATCACGCGCGAGACGGGCGTACTCGGCCATCAGTTCTGGGGTACCGCTGTACTGAATCTCGCCGTCGATAAATTGCGGGATACCACAGTTGGCCTTGGCTACCAAGACGTCAACTTCATCCGAATGAGACCGCATCGCTAGCAGCGTACCCACCAGGTCGGCAGCACCTACACCACAGTTGGCACCATAGGCTGCCAGTCGGGGCACGGTTTCACGGTAGATATCCACAAGCCGTGCAGGCGGAACACCCATCATCGTGCTGCCGTTGGTGTCAAAGGTCATGGTTGCGACAACCGGTAAACCGCATCCGGCAGCACCTGCCCCGGCCGCCTGCAGTTCTTCTTTTGATGACATCGTCTCGAGCCAGATTACATCCGCTCCGCCATCGGCAAGCGCTTGGGCCTGCTCGGCAAATGCACTCTTTGCATCCTCGAAGGTTAAGGTACCGACCGGTTCAAGAATCTCACCGGTCGGCCCCATCGAGCCGGCAACCGCTACAGGACGTCCCGCTGCCTCGGCCGCGACACGGGCAATCTGGGCCGCGGCTGCGTTCAATTCGGGAACCCGATGCTCGGCCTGATGAAGCTTGAGGCGGTAAGCTGAACCGCCAAAACTGTTGGTCAGAAGAATGTCAGCCCCGGCATCAATGAACTGCTGATGCAAAAGCGTGACACGATCGGGATGATCGGTGTTCCAAAGCTCGGGGGCATCACCGGACTGAAGACCTAAGGTGAAATAGTTGGTTCCCGTAGCGCCGTCTGCGAGCAGCCATTCACGCTCGAGGAGTAGTTGTTCAAACCGGTTTGTCGTCATACTGTTTCCTCATATAAAGCGGACCAGGGCGGGTTGGTTCACAGTGGAAACATCAACAAAAAACCCGCGCCGGCGGTTGCTAGAGCGGGTTCATCGACGAGCACTCGCTTTAGCAAACTTGTAAAGCGCCTGCAAGCTGATTATCAAATCGGCGCTGGGGCAGTTTAGCAGAAATCCCACCAAATGTGGGCATTGGCCCAACGCGGGCGCCCTGCCTAAGCACTGCGTTTTCCCTAGAAAATACTGGCTAGTGGATCCTCTGGATCGACACCCGGCATAAAGGGTTTTCGCCGGTCACGGTCGGTCAGCTGGTAGACGGCCCCGAGCCAGTTATTAAAGACAATCTTCCCGGTATCCCCCCAGGTGTTATCCACTGGGACATCTTTCTCCGGGAATGCTCTGGCGTTTATGCCCTGCTGGCGGGCGAGCTCAGCCTCCCTGCGATAGGAATCCAGCACGGGATAAGCATCCTCGGTGAAGTAATTATCGGGAAACAGCGGATACGCATCGAGCTCTCCGGCGAGAAACCGGTTCACTTCCCGCTTGTATTCTTTGAGCAGACTGAAACTGTCGTATTCAGGATGGCCCTGGAAAAACACAAGCCTCATTCCGTCCGCACTCGTCGCCAGATGCACCCCGGCGTCGGGGCTTTCAATAAGCACAAGCTGATCAACCCCGGTCATTGCCCTGGCGCTGATGTCATTCCAGCGTGAATGGGGCACATCAAACCGGGTATTGATACCTCGGACCAGCGGGTGCTCCATCACAACCCGGTGTGCAAAGACCCCCCAGCGCTTCGCCGGGAGCGGCTGACGCTCGATTCGGTGAAAATGCAAAAACGCTGCATGGGTCGCAAGGCAAGCGCACAGGGTCGATGTAACATGCTCAACAGCCCAGTCGAGCACTTCGCACATGGGATTCCAGAACTCTTCATCCGAGATCTGATCGCAGACCGGATTGGCCCCGGTCACGATCAGCGCGTCCAACCCCGCTTCCTGCAGTTCGGCAAAGTCAAAATAGTATTTTTCGATGTGTGCCCTCGCCTCCGGACCTCTGGAAACCTCAGGAGGAGAGAAAGGATAAACATGAAACTGCGCTATCCGGTTACAGCCGCCGAGCAGTCGCAGAAACTGGCGCTCGGTGGGCTCAAGGGCTGCATCCGGCATATTGTTCATGAGGCCAATATGCATCTCACGAATATCCTGGGCCCCCGCACGCTCGAGCGACAGCAGATCACCCCCTTCCCGGCGAAAACGCTCAAAACTCGGCAGACCGGTATTGGCGACGATTGGCATGACTATCCCAGAGCCTCGCAGATCAGTTCAAGGAACTCCGTCTCGCCGTGAATATCATCGATCCGTTCGGCATCGAGCACTACACCGTAACGGTCGGCAATCTCCTGATATCTTGGGAGCCGATGTTCCACGAGCCTAGGAAACATCCAGCGGAAGTAATCATCCGGCACAATCTCTTCAGGTGTCGACAGGCCCTGCTCCGCGAGATACTGCGGCAGCACCTGATCAAGGAACTGATCCTGGTAATACATCGGCTTGGGCTCGAGCAAAGACCGTTCGATGATCTGGTTGAGCATCGCATCAGAAGGTTTGAGATACAGGATCAGGGTATCCTCCGCAAGCTGCTCTATGACACCGGGCTCATCCAGTTCGCACAGGCTGCCGCCCGCATCGTTAATGAAGTGCGGATATCCGTAGGTGTCATGCGCCTTGGCAATGAAACCTCTCACGTCCAGCATGGCCTTGATCTCGGCTTCCCGATGAAGCCCCTGGCGACGCTTGAACTCTTCCACTGAAAGCCCGCCCAGCTCAGGATTTCCAATCATCCCGAGGAAACTGGCGATGGGTTTGAGATTGTGGATCGAAATATTGTGGCAAAGGTAAATCGAATCGGAGCGCAGCAGTTCCGCCAGAAACGGCATCTGCATCGCTTCACGCTTGACATTGTCCAATATGGACTCATCCAGATAGCGTGTGCCGATCCTGTAGTCGCCAGAATAGTGAAACCAGGTCTGCCGGGGCAATCTGGATGCGAGCGTGGTCTTGCCCGAGCCGGACATGCCCAGCAGGGTGATTGCCTTGCGCGGAGACTTCCAGAAGCCGGTACCTGTTAAATTCTCTCGGTACATGGGTAATAGACCGTTAACGTGTTCAGGCAAGCGTCGAAAGCGCTGATCGTACTGGCTCGGGCATGGGCTGGGGCCTGCGCTCAAGGCGATCCACAAACACATGGGTGAATCCACCGACAGCTGCGACAGTCTTTTTGTCCTGTGCAAACATGCCGACCTCGTAGCTGACACTGCTGTTTCCCAAATGCTTTACCCGCAGGCCACAGTCCACCACTCCAGGATATGACAGCGACTGGAAAAATTGGCATTGCGACTGCACAACCAGACCAATCGCCTCACTGTTCTGGATGTCCAGCAACTGGTGCTCGATTAAGAACTGATTGACCACACTATCGATATAGGTGAAATACACGGCATTGTTAATATGACCATAGGCATCGTTATCGATCCACCGGGTACTGACCTGCTGCCAGTACCGATAGTCACTGCGCGAACTGTCCGAAGGCTTAGCGTCCCTTGGGTTGGTCAATTTCCGATCCTGACAACAGTGCGTCCAGTAACAGAACCTGTCAGGTAATCATCAAAAGCGCCGGGCAGGTCATCAAAATCAATGGTTCTCGGCGCAATCAGGTCGAGATGCGCAGGACGCAGGTCATCTGCCAGGCGCTGCCAGGCCCGATTGCGCAGCGCCTCAGGCATTTCGATCGAGTTGATGCCCAGCAAAGAGACCCCGCGCAGGATAAAGGGCATAACGGTGGTCTCCAGCTTAATTCCGCTGGCATTGCCGATAGACGCGATGTTACCCCATGGCCTTACCGTACGGGTCAGCCAGCCCAGAGTCTCGCCACCGACATTGTCAACAGCGCCGCCCCATAGACCCTTCTCCAGAGGCCGGGTACCCATCTCGAGTTCGTGACGGTCAACAAACTCCGTGGCGCCCAGTTGTCTCAGGTAATCGTGCTGATCCGTCTTTCCGGTGAGGGCAACCACCTCAAAGCCCTTTGCCGCCAACATGTCAACGGCGATACTACCGACGCCCCCGGTGGCACCAGTAACAATCACCGGGCCATGATCGGGGCTCTGACTGTTTTCCTCAAGGCGGATCATGGCGATGGCGGCGGTAAATCCTGCGGTACCAATTGCCATCACCTCCCGCAGTCCAAGATTCTCAGGAACCGACACAACACACCCGGCCGGAACCCGGGATACCTCGGAATAACCTCCGTCGCGGGTTTCAGAGAGGCCGCAGCCGCACACCAGAACACGATCGCCGGATTTAAAGTGCTGATTCTCGCTGTCTTCCACTGTCCCAGAGAAATCGATGCCGCCATTGAGATCGGGGACCCGCAGTATTTTGGCCGTGCCGGTTGCCGCCAGCGCGTCCTTGAAGTTGATTCCAGAGTAGGCAACACGAACAACTACATCGCCCTCGGTGAGATCACCGACCTCCATCTGCTCAAACCCTGTGCTGACACCCTTTTCCTGCTGGTGTATTCTGAAAGCCTTGAAAGACATCTTTTTAAATCTCCGATTGGTCGACGCCATCCGCTGTTTGCCGGTGACCCCCGAACAGCAAAGGCGGGATTTTAACGCGTAGACCATTTCCTCGGACAGACGGATTCGGTCGGGAGCAAATCCCACTCAACAGCATTCAATTCAATAACAAACCATCTACCAGGCCAAAACCATGCAAGAAGACACTCTGTTCAGCAAAATCGTCAAAGGCGAACTGTCCGCAGATATCGTATTTCAGGACGAGCGGGTAACCGCCTTTCGGGATATCCAGCCGCAAGCGCCGACTCATATCCTGATCGTACCTAACAAGATCATTCCAACGGTCAACGATGTGACCGAGGAAGACGAAGCCACGCTTGGACATATGTTTGTGGTGGCGCGGGACCTCGCCGAATCTGAAGGCGTTAACGCTGACGGCTATCGGCTACTGGTAAACTGTGGCCGCCATGCCAACCAGGAAGTCTTCCACCTGCACATGCACCTGCTTGGCGGCCGGCCGCTGGGCCGGATGCTTCAGGCCGAATCGTAAAAGAATCAGGACTTGCGCTTGCGGGCAATTTCCCGCTCTCGCAATTCAATGCGGCGTACTTTTCCGGTAGTGGTCATCGGCAGTTCACTGACAAACTCAATCTCGCGGGGATACTCATAGGCAGCCAAGTCACCGCGGACCATATCCTGAATACTTTGCGCAAGTTCATCGGACGGCGCCTCACCGGATGCAAGCACAATAAAGGCTTTTACGATCTCGCCGCGCAACTCATCCGGAGTTCCAACAGCCGCCGCCTGAACCACAGCCGAGTGCTTGAGCATGCAATCCTCGATCTCACCCGGACCGATGCGGTGGCCGGCACTTGAGATAACGTCATCTTTTCTACCTACAAACCACAGATAGCCATCACTGTCGCGATACCCCACATCACCAGTTGACCACCAGGGCCCAATGAACTTGTCCCGGGTGGCCTGATCACGCTTCCAGTAGCCAAGAAACATCACCGGGTCGTCCCGGAGGGCACACAACTCTCCAATAACGCCGTCTGCAAGAACATTGCCCTTGTCATCGACCGGTTCGACTCGATGCCCGGGATAGGATTTGCCCATGGATCCGGGCTTGACCGGCATGATCGTCGAGCAGTTTCCGACGATATAGTTGAACTCTGTCTGGCCCCACATTTCATTAACCTGAATGCCAAGCACCTCTTCGGCCCATTCATAAATCTGGGCCCCAAGCGACTCTCCAGCAGACATCACGCTGCGCAGCCGAACACCGCGCTCATGGATATCCTCGACCTGGCGGAGCATCTTCAGCGCCGTTGGTGGGATAAAGGCATTGCGGACACGGTGCCGAGTCATCAGATCGCAGGCCTTTTCAGGATCAAACCGTCCGCCGTCGTAACCGAGTACCGGACATCTGTAGAACCAAGCCGGGATCAGCCCGTCGAGCAACCCGCCGGTCCATGCCCAGTCCGCCGGTGTCCACATAAGATCATCCTCACGGGGGAAAAGATTCTGCGACATCTCAAAACCCGTCAGGTTGCCCAGCAGGCAGCGATGGGCCAGCACGGCACCCTTGGGTGGGCCGGTCGTCCCCGAGGTATAGATCACGATCGCCGGATCGTCGGCCAGCGTGCTGGCGGTTTCAAAGCTCTCTACCGCGCGGTCAAGCAATGACCAGAAGCCACCCTTTTCATCATCACAGTCGATGATCGTATCAAGTTCGGGCAGTTCATCACGAAGCGACTGAATCTTCTCCAGTCCCTCTGTGGCGCCAATCACGACCTTTGCGCCGCTATCCTCCAGGCGATAGCGCAGCGCGTCCGTACCGAACAGAACCGACAGCGGCAACGATATCGCGCCGATCTTCCATGCTGCAAGGTGGCAAAGCCCTGTCTCAACCCGCTGGGGCAGCAGGATCGCGATACGGTCCCCTGGGGAAACGCCCATCGCCAGAAAGACGTTGGCCAGTTTGTTCGACAGACGGTATAGATCCGCAAAGGTGTACTGCCCGGTCCTGCCCGATGCTGTCTCACAAAAGAGCGCGGGCCTGTCGGATACATCACGGTGACGATCACAAACCGCGGCAGCGATATTGAATGACTCCGGTATCTGCCAATTGAAGGCCTGGCAGATACTGTCGAAACTCGATCCGTTCGGGTCAATCAGTGTCTTCAGAATACTTGTCCTTTCGTCGAAGCGCCACGGGTTGAATGGTGTCCCGGGACCGAAGACCATTCTAGTGCGCCAGCAGACCTACCAAAAGCGCTTTTCAGGGGGCCAGGAAGATGTCGCAGCGAACGCCTTCATGATCCAGGACGTGCCAAACCGGGAAATCCTCGCTTGGACCCTGCTGTATCACCTGATCAAACAATGCGTGCTTAGTTTCTCCAAAGACCGGCAGAATGACGTGTCGTGAATCCCGTAGTACCCACGGACTCAGGCTGATCCTCTCGTGCGGCGGCAACGGGGCTGTGGTTGCGACCACCCTCTTGCGAGCTTCCGAGTTTTCAACGCCTCCTGGAAAGAGCGATGCAATATGACCGTCGTCCCCCATGCTGATCAGGAGCACGTCGATGGGAAACTTAAGCTGATCTATACGCTGCTCCACTGCACCCAGCGCATCGGCCGCACGGTCATGGCCGGTTTTCAACCCCACCAGCGTGGCGACCGATGCCCGATCCTGCAGCAGGCTGTCACGAACCAGTTTTTCGTTGCTCTCCGAGCTTTGCGTCGGCACCCATCGCTCATCAACCAATAGGACATCGACCGACGCCCAGGGAAGCGGGCATGCGGACAGCAGCGGAAACAATTCGCCGGCTGATCTACCGCCACATACACCGACGGTGACCCGGCCATGCTTCTGTAACGCTGCCCCAAGCGCCTTCGCTAGTGCCTTTGCGACCGTGTCCAACGCCTGTGAGTGCGTCGGATACCTGTGAACGAAGTACCCGGGCATCTCGGGTCTCAGCGTGGGTGCTTCGGCCTGACGATGGCGAAAAGACTGGCTAGGGCAAACAGGACCGAGGCCGCGACGACAATGCTCGGACCCGTTGGCGTATCCCACTGAAAGGAGGCAGAGAGTCCCGCGATGACGGCCATGACACCAGCGGCGACTGCAGCACCGGCCATCCATTCGGGTGTGCGTGAGATGGGTCTCGCAGCAGCAGCGGGAATAATCAACATAGCGGTAATCAGCAGCGCACCTACAATCTTGATCGCAACTGCGACGAGAATCGCCAGCATCACCGTCAGGATCATATTCTCTCGGCGGGTATCGATTCCTCGGGCCGCAGCAAGATCGGCATTCAGTGTCAGCAGCAGCAGGCGACCCCACCGCAGCCGCAGCACCACCAGAATGGACATCGAGCCCGCGCAGATGATCAGAAGATCGATGTGACTCACAGCCAGAATGTCGCCAAAAAGATACGCGGTCAGATCAACCCGCACACCGGGGATGAAGGTCACCGCTACCAGTCCTAGCGCCAGAGCCCCGTGCGCGGCTACCCCGAGCATCGTGTCGACAGTAAACATCCGCCCTGAAAAAGACAGGATCATAAAAGCCATGGCCAGTGCTGCGAGAAGCACTCCGACGAAAATCGAAATGGAGAACCCCAAAGACAGCGCGACACCGAGGATTGCCGCATGCGCGGTTGCATCCCCAAAATAGGCCATCCGGCGCCAGACCACAAAGCAGCCGAGCGGGCCCGCGGCGAAGGCAAGCACGATACCTGCCAGGGCTGCGCGCCACAGAAAATCATCCAGCATCACTGTCGCTATCCTTGGTATGGTCGTGCCGGTGATCGTGCTCATGCCGGTACAACGCCAACGCACCTTCGGTGCCGAATCCAAACAGCGCCTGATACTCTGGCGCTGCCGAAACGAGCGTCGGTGTACCTTGGCAGCATACGTGCCCGTTAAGGCAGATCACGTGATCAGAAGAGCGCATGACAACATGCAAATCGTGACTAACCATCAGCACGGCGCAATCGAGATCTTCGCGAACGTCCTCGATAAGACGATAAAAAGAAGCCACTGCCGGTTGATCAAGGCCCTGTGTCGGTTCATCCAGCACCAGCAGGTCGGGCCGGACCAGCAGTGCCTGGGCAAGTAATGCGCGCTGGAATTCTCCACCGGAAAGAGACGTCATCTGCTGCTTTAGGAGTGCCGAGATCCCGACACGTTCAGCGAGCTGCAGGTGGCTTTCTTTGGCAGTGGTTCCCGACAGACCCAGCCAGCGGGAAACCGTTAACGGCATGGCCTGGTCGATGGTGAGTCTTTGCGGCACGTAACCGATTTTCAAACCGGCCTCACGGACAACAACACCTTCTGACGGCGGCTGCGCACCGATCAATACCTTCAGCAGTGTGGTTTTACCGGAGCCGTTGGGCCCCACTACCGTTACGATCTCGCGCCTTCGGACAGACAGGTCGACATCACGTAGAATCCGCCGAGAGCCAACGCATACACCCACCCCCTGGGTCCGGATGAGGCTCATTGAGGCCCCCGCTCGCGGCATTGAGCGCACAATCCCTGCGCTTCAACAACGGCGTGTTGAATATCAAAACCGATCTTGCGGGCGCTGCGGTCAAGCGTGGCACTTTGGGTTCTTGCCGAGGTTTCTGCGACCTGCTGGCAATCATTGCAGATCATGAACACAGGAGAATGCCCATCACCGGGCTGATTGCAGGCAACAAAGGCGTTGATCTTCTCGATACGGTGAGCAAACCCGTTTTCGACCAGAAAATCCAGCGCCCGATACGCGACCGGCGGCTGTGCACGAAACCCCAAGGCGGCCAATTCCGACAGGATGGCATAGGCCCCCAACGGCGCATGGGACGTCAACAACAGCTCGAGCACTTTCTTGCGCACCGGCGTCAGCCGCAATCCCCGCTCGGTGCACAGATCGTGTGCTGCGCTCATCAGCGAGCGTGCGCACTCAGCGTGGTCGTGCTGGCGAAACACCTGTGCCGGCCAATCAGAATCTGCTTTCCTGGAACTCATCTCAGATCAAGCTGTGTCACTGCTTTACGCATTGTGCAATCCCGAGCGCGATATTTTCAAGCAACTCGAGATAAAGCGCTTGACCGGGTTTAAGGTCTATGCCGATCGGATCCACCACCCCAATATACGGTTTGTAGCCGCCAAAAACACTGTCGATAAGCTTTGATGAATATTGAGGCTCAGCGAGCACGCAGTTTATCGCCTGCTCGTCAAAAAAGTGCTTTAACTCGCGCAGTCTCCTGGAGCTGGGCTTCGAGGCATCGCCCAAGGAAATAGATCCTGCTGCGGCTACACCAAAGCGCTTCTCGAAATACTGGAAGGCGTCGTGAAAAACGAGAAAGTCCCTGGCCTGAATCGCCGCAAGATGCTCTTCAATGTGATGCATTTTGCGTGTGATCTGCTTCTTTGCAGATTTCGCATTTGCAGTATAACGGTCGGAATTTTCAGGATCGATGTGCCCAAGTTCAGATGCGATCGCATCGAGCCAGACCTTGGCATTTAACGGATCAAGCCACATATGGGGGTCGTTGCCATCATGGTCATGATGCGCGTGATCGTCATGACCTTCCTCTTCATGGTCGTCGTGGCCTTCTTCTTCATGATCATAGCCTTCGTGATCATCATGACCTTCCTCTTCATGATCATGGCTTTCATGATCGTCAAAGACCGGTCCCTCCCGGTAGGAAAGCCGCAACACGCCATCAACTTCCGATAAATCCAGAGCATCGGCAGAAGCCGCAACCGTTTCGAACAGCGGCTCCAACCATGGGGTCATATCATGGCCGACATAAACTACCAGATTGGCTTCCTGTAGGGCTTGGGCTTCGGACGGGCGCATCGAATAGTGATGCGGCGACATATTCTGTGGAATGAGAAGTTGTGGTTCGCCAACCCCGTCCATAACCATAGAAACCAGTGAATGTATCGGCGCAATATCGGCAACGACCCGTGGAACTTCAGCTTTCAGCGCCCCACTCCAGAGGATTACCGACAGCACCAGCACGGTAAACACGCTTCTAATTTTTATTGGATTCATTATGCGTGCTCGGCCTTTGGTGATCGAAAGTATGTAGGTAATGTTATATTATAACGTTAATTAGCAAAGTGTGAGAATCCCCAAGTCTCCGCCGCTGTTCACAAACAAAGGGTGATAATTAGGGTTATTCAAGGGGTACACCCTCTGCATACCGGTGCGCCTTAGCCGAACTGCTAAAGGAGAAAGACCAAGGTGGCAATTGAAGAAGGAAAAAAGGCCCCGGCATTTACGCTGGAAAACGAAAAAGGCGAGAAAGTGCGGTTAGCCGACTTTGTCGGACAATGGGTTGTGCTGTACTTCTATCCCCAAGACGATACCCCTGGCTGCACAATTGAAGCCAAGGACTTCACAAGCGATCTAAAAGCATTCACAAAACTCGGCGCCACTGTGATCGGCTGCAGTCCGGATTCTGTGGAATCGCACCAGAAGTTCATCAACAAATACAAATTGGGTATTAGCCTGGTATCTGACCCCAGTCATAAAATGATGAGCCGATACGGGGCGTGGGGTGAGAAAAACATGTACGGCAAAATCTCACGAGGCGTTATCCGATCAACGGTGCTGATCGATCCCAAAGGTAAGGTGGTTAAACACTGGCGCAGAGTGAAGGCCACGGGTCATGCAGCAGCAGTACAAAAAACCCTTAAAGACGTTCTCGCCAGAGACTCCGGATAGGGCATCAAGATCTTCAACTGGCTGGGACTGATGGCCCGTTGACGATTCCCGACAGGCTTGCTCAACCGGCGCAGCCAACCTTACCAGTAACTGAGCGCCTCGCGGTAAAGCATCTTCAGATCAGTCTCGTCGACCGGCACCGGGGCCACCAGTAGAAGCCGTTGCTGCGCGGTTGCGGCCTTTGCAAGACCGTCAACCGCATCGGCGGTAAAGCCCACCCCACCGATGCCGTTCGGTACACCGGTCGAGCGCATCATCTGCTCGATGTGCGTCGCAAGAACAGCACCCGCCTCGGCATCACTGACATCATGCATATCCGCGCCCAGTAATTGTGCGCCTTCGATATGTCGATCGGGACAGCCGGCGGCAGTAAAGCGATAGGCAGCCGGCGCATTCACAATAACGGACATTCCATGCGGGCAGATCGGCTCATCGCCGGGATACCCATCAGGAGAGAAACCCTGAACCCGCCCGGACACCGGATACGACATCGCGTGCGGGAGATGGCAGCCTGCATTGCCGAATCCTACGCCTGCCACAGTGGCCGCATACATCATGGCGTACCTTGCCTCTTGGTCAGTGTCATCATTGACTGCCCGCACCAGATATTGCCCTGCCTGACGCAGGGCTTCCCGGCACAGGGTATCGCTGAAGGGATTGGCGCCCTGCGGCATCGGCCGACCCGAGATACTTTCCGGTCTTGGTCGGCTGGTAAAAGGTTTAGCGGTGAGGGCTTCCAGCGCATGGCTGATCGCGTCAAAACCGGTCGCCGCCATCACGTTGGCCGGAAGGGACTCGGTCCAACGCGGATCGACAATTCCCCGATCCGGCAGCATGGCCCGGGACGAGATGCCCGTCTTGGACTTCATCTCCAGAAGATCAAAAACCGCGATCCCCGTACTCTCACTGCCCGTGCCTGCGGTGGTGGGACACGCAAGGTGGGGTCGAAGTCGACCGGGTACCGCAAGACCCTGCCCGACTGGCACATTGACATAGTCCATGAAATCACCCGGGAAGGTGCTGTAGAGATTGGCGGCTTTGGCGGTATCGATCACGGACCCGCCACCGATCGAGATAAAACCATCAAAATCGCCGCCGCTGGCAAATGCGGCAGCATCCTTGAAGGATGCGTCGGTTGGCTCTACGCGAACCTCATCGTACACAACCACCTCGATGCCCTCATGTCGCAATGCATCGATCGCTTCTTCAAAAAGTGGCAAGGATGCCACGCGGGCGTCCGTGTATATCGCCGCCCGCCGGATACCGAGGGTCGCCGCTTCCTGCCCCAATTCACCCAACACCCCACAGCCGTAGCGGATCCGGGTGACATCGACCGAAAATACCTGCTCGTTACCCGGTACAAACTGATAGTAGTGGCAACAGTTCATGATGTGGCAGCGCCCTGAATACTACCGTTCAGGACTTCTGGGACTTGGCGAGCGCCTGGTCGATGTCCCAGAGAATATCGTCGAGTGTCTCAAGGCCGACAGACATACGGATCATATCCGGAGTCACCCCGGCACTTGCCTGCTCTTCTTCATTTAACTGGCGATGTGTCGTCGATGCCGGATGGATGACCAGGGTTTTTGCGTCTCCAACATTGGCCAGGTGACTGAGGAACTGTGCATTCTCGATGAAGCGGACACCTGCCTCCTGTCCGCCCTTGATTCCAAAGGTCAAGACACCACCGGCACCCCTAGACAGGTACTTGTTCGCAAGCTCGTGGTACGGGTTATCCGGCAAACCCGGATACTTGATCCATGAGACATGTGGGTGGTCGTTGAGGAACTGCGCGACTGCAAGCGTGTTGCTGCAGTGTCGGTCCATCCGTAACGGCAGTGTCTCAAGACCCTGCAGGAAAAGGAATGCACTGAGTGGGCTCATGGTCGGCCCGAGAGTTCGCAGGGTTTCCATACGCGCCTTGGTGATAAAGCCGAAATCCCCGAAGGTTTCGTAGAAACGGATTCCGTGATACCCCTTAGACGGCTCGGTCATTCCCGGGAACTTACCGCTATCCCACGGAAACTTACCCGACTCTACCAGCGCGCCTCCAATAGACGTGCCGTGACCCCCGATCCACTTGGTAACTGAATGGACAACCACATCGGCCCCGAATTCGAATGGCCGGCAGAGATAGGGTGTACCGAAAGTGTTGTCCATCACCAGCGGGATATCGGCGTCGTGCGCAATTTTGGCCACCGCCGAGATATCCAGGACGTTATTCAGTGGATTGCCGATGGTTTCGGCATACACCACCTTGGTCGCCGGTGTGATGGCCCGGGCAAAGTTTTCCGGGTCGTCAGGATTCACAAAATGGGTATGGATGCCCATGCGACGGAAGGTATAGTCGAACTGCGAATACGTTCCCCCATAAAGTGTGCTCGCAGCAACCAGTTCATCACCTGCCTCCAGCAGGGTCAGCAGCGCTACCATCTGGGCCGCCATGCCAGACCCCACCACCAGCCCAGCGCGGCCTCCTTCAAGGGTCGCAAGCCGTTCCTCGAGCATGGCATTGGTCGGGTTCATCATCCTCGAATAGACATTACCGAAGGTCTGAAGGTTGAAAAGACTTGCCGCATGATCTGTGCTGTCGAAGACGTAAGACGTAGTCTGATAGATCGGCGCCGCACGTGAAGACGTCGCGGCGTCCGGTAGCTGGCCGGCATGCAGGCACAGTGTTTCAAACCCAAATTCGCGGTCGCTCATGGCACTTTCTCTAGGTTCTCTAGAAAATTCCGGTTTTTCAGTACACCAGCCAGCGGGGTCTTCTCGCTGAGATCACCTTGGTACTGACGCCAAAGAAATTCAGCCCACCGAGCAGCCGTCCGTGCTCAATTTTCACGCATCGGTTCATGACCACATCCAGACCGCCATCCTCCGCGATCTGTTTCGCCTCTTCGTTAATGACACCAATCTGAAGCCAGAGCACCTGCGCACCAATCGCGACCGCACTCCTGGCAACATTGGTCGCTACCTCGGGCTTTTGGAAAACGTCGACGATTTCAACGCCGATATCCTTTGGAATAGCCTCCAACGAGGAGTAACAGGTCTCACCGAGAATCTCCTCGTAGTTGGGGTTCACGGGAATTATGCGATAGCCGTGATCCTGCATGTACTTGGCCGCAAAAAAACTCGGTCGCCACCAGTTGGCGGAAAGTCCCACCACGGCAATGACCTTTTTTTCAACCAGAATCCGGCGAATGTTTTCAATATCATCAAACATTGGCGTGTATTTTTCCGTTTGCCCGGTCATGCTTAAGGTTACTTCCCGACGCGGACCAACTCTAACTCTACTTCAACTGGCTGCTTCAAATCATCCAGCACGGGGCAGTGTTGGTTGACTGACTGTTGAAGTCGACTAAGTTCCGAATCCGAAGCCGATGATTTGACCTCAATCCGGCCAGTAATATGTGAGAACCCCGCCCGTACAGAGTCATCAAGTCCGAAAAACCCCCGGGCATCTGAGTGCCCCGTCACGCTGACAGAGACCTCGTCCAAAGGAATCTCCAGTGCATCCGCGTAAAGGCGATAAGTCACTTCATGACACGCTGCGAGCGCCGCCAGAACATATTCACCGGGACGAGGCCCCTGATCGGTTCCACCCATCCCCTTGTTCTGATCGACCACGATGTCGAATTCCCGCGCCTTGACGCGACTCATAAATCCGTCGACGAGATGACTATCAGCCTTGACCGTGACAGCGCACTTGTCTGGATTCGCCAGAAGAACGTCTCTTTTCTGATCCCAGATATTCTTGAAATTCTTTGCTGTCATGTTTTTCCATCCGAAGCTCAAGCTATTTTGGGAAGAACGCCACCCCGAAGCATTGATGCGCATGGCCCCCCGGTTTTACAGACCGTAAATATACCTGTGCTCTCAAAACGGGTTCTCGACATGATCAGGACCAGCCTGTTTTTGGTGGGGGCCGGGACAATCATTGGGGATGTGGTTTCCCGGGCGAAAACTGCTACTCTGATTGTGGTGGGCAGTAAGTGGGCAAGGTGTGGGCATCGACCTATTTTTAGGTTTGGATTTTCGCGATAAAAAATCCCAACGCCTGATCATTTTCGAGATAAATCGGCTTTTTTCGAAAAAATAGGGTGATAATCCAAGTAGTGGATATTGCCCACTAGTTATTATTGTTTTTCTATAATTAAAAAAACTCTTTACACTTTCTTTATAATTTCCTAACTTCCCGTGTACACCGGGGTTCGGATTCCTGATGCCATGCCAGCGGGTTAGGCAGATCTATGAAATGACGGACGGTTAAGCGGTGCCCATTTCCTCGCGAGGAGACAATCGATGCAGACACAACCATCTTCCGGACCTCAGGATTCGATCCGCGCATTACTGACGGACATCGAAAATTTCTGCCGTTCCTACGATATTGCCGAAACGACCTTCGGACGACAGGCTGTCAACGACGGCAAACTCTGCCAGCGTCTGCGAACGGGAAAGGGGATCACGATCAATACCGTACATAAGATCCAGGACTTCATCAGGAAAAAAAGCACTCATGTCAACCCGCTCCAGTTGACGCCGGGCACCGGCGCGACCACTGGCAACCAAAGTCCCCACAGCAAAACCGCTGCGACATCATCGTCTTCCGCAAACACTATTCGCTCGGAACCTGCATCAGCCAAAATTCGGCCGTTTCGCTTTTATGACAACCGTCAGAAGTATCTGGGCTTTGTCAATACGTGCGATGAGAAATGGAAGGTGGCTGAACGCGCTGCGCATGAACTTTCGCATGTCCAACCCGTCCCGCCGGCGCTTCGTATTTTTGACGCCGGGGTCGGAGATGGATCGGTATTGAGCTATCTGCTGCGGGCCACCCACCAGAAGTTTCCAACGATTCCATTTTTTGTCGTCGGAAAGGAGATTAGTTTAGAAGATGTCCGACTCTGCCTTGACAACCTGCCGGATCGATTTGCCGAGCATCCGGCCAGTGTCATCTGTATCACCAACCTCTTCTATAGCGAGGCGCCTTGGTTGATGCCGGGCAACATGGCGGCTGCAGCAGCGCTCAACTGGCATGAGGTCTCCCTGCAGGGATCCTCTGCCCAGGAATATGGAGAACAACTACAGGCCATCGACGATATTCTGGTGGATGGCTGGGAGGTCAAGGTCAGCGATAAGACCGGCAACCCGCGCTATGTCAGGCCATCGGTACTGGTCATCTTTCGTGAGGACAATCGGTTCCTGCTTGACTCCGTCATACCCCGTCGCGGTCAGGTGTGCGGCGATTACGACTTGATCCTCGCTGCCCAGCCATGGCGGGCGCGCATGAGCGCCCAGTTCAAAGTGGAAAAAGTGCTGGCTCCGCTGGTGCGAAGCCTTGGCCCGGGCGGGCGACTGCTGGCCGTTCAGTCCGCCGGAAATGATCCGGGAATGGAACTCGTCAACCTGATCTGGTCAGACGAGAATCCTTTTAAGGTCAACCGGCACAACCTGTTAAAGGCGCTGAAGGATAAACTCGGACGGGCCGCATCGAACTACAACTTCAACGCGGGCTCCGACAACAAATCGATCATGAAGTACGAGATGAAAACCCTGCCAAACGAAATTGCAGACAGCATCGGGACCTCGACCCTGTTTGCGGCATGGAACGCATCCACCTACGTTGCACAGATTGAAGATGACCGTCTGCAGCCGGCTGTTGCCTCCGGCGCCTACCTTCAGGCAACCGAGAAAGTGCTGCAAAAGCATAACGGCATCTGGTTTCATGACGAAACCTTCGTGGTTTCCCGCCGGCGCAATTCGATCGCCCACGGCTCCTCGCATAGTCCCACAGTACCCAATCATGCTCAGGTGGCCAAGTAACCTCAATTTTGGAATGTTCAACTCATGAAAGACCACTACTACTTCGACAATGCGGCAACGACCCTACCGAAACCGGAACCGGTATATCAGTTCATGGACCAGTTCTTTCGCAGTCACGGCGTCAATCCGGGCCGATCGGGCCACGAACTTGCTGTGGAAGCGGAGGGCATGATCATTCGGACGCGGCGCATGCTCGGCGAATTTTTCGGTTTCTCAGGTGATCCGGGTCGGGTAACGTTTTCACAAAATGCCACCGACTCAATGAACGCAGCCCTGTCTGGGATTCTGAATCCTGGCGACCACATGATCATTACCCGGATGGAGCACAACTGCGTTTTACGTCCCGCCAACCACTTTGAACGGGATCATGACGTTTCTGTCACCCGTATCGACGCAGACGGTAACGGATTTGTTGACCCCGACGAGATTGCAAAAAGTGTCCAGTCCAATACCCAAGTCGTGGTGGTCAATCATGCTTCCAACGTCACCGGATCTCTCCAGGATGCAGCGGCGATCGGCAAACTGGTAAAGGAAACTGATGCGGTTTTTGTTCTGGACTCGTGTCAGACCGCGGGCGTGGTTCCTATTGCGATGGACGACTGGGGTGTGGATGTGCTGGTCTACACAGGACACAAAGGCCTGTTTGGACCAATGGGCATTGGCGGAATGCTGGTGGCCGAGGGGGTGGACATCCGGCCGCCACGGACCGGGGGGACCGGTGTTAATTCGATTTCGCCTTTTCAGCCGGACGAATACCCCTACCGGATGGAGACCGGCACGCACTGTCTGCCCGGGATCGCCGGGCTGCATGCAGCCCAGAAGTGGTTCGCCGAATTGGGAAGGTCCCATGGTGCCGACGCGGACAGCGCCCACGGACAGGCCTGTGCCACTGCACTGGCACATATCCACGAACAGGAACTGAGCGCCACACAGCACCTACTGAATGCCTTTGGCAGTATCGAAGGCGTCAAAATCTATGGCCCCGAAGTCGGACAGCCACGGGTGTCGACCCTGTCGATCAACATAAAGGATCTGCCCGCAGACCAGGTCGGTACCATGCTCGATGCAGATCATGCAGTCTGTGTCAGACCGGGTCTGCACTGCGCGCCGGAAGTACATCAGCTTCTCGGTACGGTTTCCCAAAATGGTACCGTCCGATTCGCCTCGGGATACTTCACTGATGATGAAGACCTGAATCAGGCGGTCGAAGCAGTCCGTGATCTTGCAGAGAGCTGAACATTCCCGGGAATATCAGCCTAACGACTTACCGCCCGAATGGCAGGATGGTCACATGAAAGCAGCAGAAAGCGTTATTGATCTTGTTGGAGAAACGCCCCTTGTCCGTCTCAACAACATTGTTGATTCAGACATGGCGACCATCTACGCCAAGATGGAGAACCTCAACCCATCAGGCTCAGTCAAGGACCGCATGGCCATCAACATGATGAAACGGGCCGAGGAAGCGGGCCTGCTGAAGCCAGGTGGCACCGTAGTCGAGAGCACCTCGGGCAATACCGGGCTTGGACTGGCGATGGCCGCGGCGGTTCGGGGCTACCGCTGTGTCTTCACCATCCCGGACAAGATGAGCCAGGAAAAAATTGATATGCTGAAGTCCTACGGTGCCGAGGTGATTGTGACCGCGACCGACCTTGATCATCACCATCCGGACAGTTACGTGGAGATCGCCAAGCGCGTTGCCCGGGAAACCCCTGGTGCTTTCTATACAGACCAGTATTCGAATCCACACAATCCCGAAGCGCATTATCTGACCACCGGCCCCGAAATCTGGGAAGCCACCGAGGGCAAGATTGATTCTTTCGTGGCAGGACTCGGCACCGGCGGAACCATATCCGGAGCCGGCAAATACCTTAAGGAAAAAGCCGCAGACGTCGGCCGCACCGTGAGGGTGGTGGGGCCTGATCCTCATGGGAGCATCTATAAGGAGGCCCATGAAAAAGGCGAATGGGGCACGCCTTCTCTCTATCGCGTCGAAGGGATCGGCCATGATTTTATGGTGGATACACTGGATTTTTCCGTAGTCGACGAGGTCGTTAACGTCTCGGACCGGGACTCCTTCCTGATGGCACGCCGACTGGCCCGCCAGGAAGGCATTCTCTCCGGCGGATCAACAGGGACAGTGTTTTTTGGCGCCCTGCAGGAGGCAAAGAAACTGGGTCCCGGCAAGATCATCGTCGCCATCGTCTGCGATTCGGGCGACCGTTACATCAGCAAATGTTTTAACGACGAATGGATGCGCGATATGGGGTACTTTGCACCGGAAACCCACCTTGGCACAGTCCAGCAATTGCTCGATGCCCGCAACCAGGAGGTAACCTTTGCCGATCCCGAAGAGCCCCTTCGGCAAGTAATCGCACGAATGGCTGCCAGGGGTATCTCCCAGATGCCGGTGGCTTCGGGTCAGGGCGATCTGCGGATGATTGAGGAACTGGATATCCTGCGGGCCGTGGCCAGTAACGAGCACGATCTTGAAGACAGCGTGCGCGATATCACCCGCCCACTCGAAGGGCGCATCAGCCCCGGTGACAGCCTCAGTCATGTACAGCAGATCTTTGAGCAGAACAATGTCGCCGTGGTGGTGCACGAAGGTCGCGTCTTAGGGATCATCAACAAGATCGATCTGCTTGAATTCATCAATAACCATAGTCGTCAAGCGGCCTGACTCACGTCGGACGATCGCCAAAGTTACGGAGAAACACATTGAAATTTGATACCAAGGTTGTCCGCGCCGGCATCAGCCCGGATCCCACCACGGGTTCGATCCTTCCGCCGATCTATGAAACCGCGACCTATGTACTGCCGGAGGTCGGACGTGACCTGGGCTTTGACTACACGCGCTCCTCGAACCCCACCCGCCAGGTGCTTGAGGAAAACCTCGCCGCCATCGACAGCGGCCAGTACGCCGTCAGTTTCGCAAGCGGTATGTCGGCGGTCGACGCGTGCTTCAAGCTGTTGATCAAGGGGGATCACATTGTCTGCGGCGATGATGTATATGGTGGTGTGACCCGCCTTCTGGATAACGTCACCGGTCAGCAAGGCATCGATGTCAGCTACGTCGACACCACGAACGCAGATGCCGTGCGCAGTGTGATTACCCCAAAGACCCGGATGCTCTGGATCGAAACCCCGACCAATCCGCTGCTGAAGGTGAGCGACCTTGAGGAAATGGTCAAAATCGCCCGCGAGAACAACATCCTGCTGGGCGTCGATTCCACATTTGCCACGCCGGTCTTTCTCCGACCCCTTGAGTTCGGCGCGGATATCGTGATGCACAGCACGACCAAGTATCTCGCCGGACACAACCAGATCATCGGCGGCGTGATCGTCACCAATCACCAGCATGTATTTGAAAAGATGAAATACATCCAGAAAACCATCGGTGCGGTGTCGAGCCCCTTTGACTGCTGGCTTAACCTCAGCGGCCTTAAGACCTTGCACCTGCGCATGAAGCGCCACGAAGAGTCCGCAATGGCGGTTGCCGAGTTTCTGGAGGGACATGCCAAGATCGACCGGGTACTTTACCCGGGACTGGCCTCCCATCCGCAGCACACCATTGCCAAAGCCCAGATGTCGGGCTACAGCGGCATGATTGCTTTTGAATTGACGGGCGGCACAGACGCCGGAAAGCGGCTCATGAATAACGTTCAGTTGTGCGGACTGGCGGAGAGTCTCGGCAGTGTCGAGACCATGATCACCCACCCGGCCAGTATGACCCATGTCGATGTACCTGCCGAAGATCGACGCAAGCGCGGATTGACGGATGGCCTAGTGAGGCTCTCGGTCGGCATCGAGGATGTCGACGACATTATCGCGGATCTGGAATCAGCGCTGGAGAAAGCCTGAGGCGATTGAGACGGGTGTAGCGGATCCAGGGTGTGCTACAGAATCTTCGCCGAATAGTCACCTGAGTAAACAACCGCAATCTCACTCTCAGAGTCGATCCGGGCGCTGAGGGAAAGCACTGCCCACCCCCGATCGCCCAGCGTCCCGGTGAACTGTGCTGCGTCTTCGGGCGCAGGCCAGTAGCAATGCGCCCGAATCATCTGCTCGCTGCAGGGCCGGGTATAGCGCAGATCGCTCCTGACCACAGCGATATCGGTCTGATATCCCGCCGCCTCGCAGACCAGTGACGTCATCGCCCATCCGGACAAGGTGCAAAGCGATGCAAGCGTACCGGCAAATGCGGTTTGCTTGTCATTGAAATTGGAGGCCAGCGGCGCCTCCAGCACCAGACCTGAGTCGTCGACGCCCCCTGCCCGGATATCAAAGTTGCAGGTCATCGGAACCTGTTGGCGCAGGTACTGAACCAGTCTTTCAAGCGAAATCTGGCTCATCAATGCTTCCCAGTCCAAAGAAGTGGCCCTCGCTGACGACACCCCATCGGTGTTCTCCAGGAGGTGGCGCCGGCTGAACCAGCTCCGCCAACTCATAATAGACAGAGCGGCTGACGAGCGCCCAAAGGCCTTCGCGCACTTTGATATAGGGTGCGGGCTCGCCACTAACAGGGTCTTCATCTACGTGCAGTGGATGTTCCTTTCCCGCGACGATGACATCGTCAACATTGGTCCTGAAGATCAGCCGCTGCGCCTCTCCGTGGCCTAATCGTTCGAGTTCCACTGCCAGAAAGGGCGCATCTTCAACCTCGATGCGGAGTTTTTCTGTGGGGGAAACCAGAAAAAATTCATCGCCCTCTTTTATCAGCACTCTGGAGAGCAGTCGGACCAGGGATTGCCGCTCGATGGGGGAGCCGAGGTAGTGCCAGGCACCGTCCCGACTGATCCGCAGTTCAAGATCTCTATGGATCGAGGGTTGCCAGGAGTCCAGAGGAGGCAGTTTTGTACCACGCGCCGCACCTGCAAGTCGCTCCAGACGTCCCACCGCTTCAGAATGCTGATCAGTCAGGAAGAGACTCCTTACACAGGCCGCGGCCGACCAGACCCGTCCAGAGCAACAAAAGTAAACAGACCCTCAGTCACCCGCTCTTCGGTCTGGTCGTGCCGGCGCCGAACCCAGGTATCCACCTTGACAGCAATTGACGTGGTCCCGATCCTGACCGTATTGCAGTAGCAGCTGACCTGATCTCCCACCTGCACCGGCCGGTGAAAGGTCATGGCATCGACCGCCACGGTGGTCACCCGTCCACCGGCCACTGCAAAAGCGTGGATGCCTCCGGCAAGGTCCATCTGCGCCATCAACCATCCACCAAAGATATCCCCGTTGGGATTGGCGTCCGCTGGCATGGCGATGGTCCGTATCGAAGGGGTTCCCTCGGGAGGGCTGCTCATGTGGATGAATCCCGCGGCAGACGGCCCATCAGATAGAACTCGTCATTGGGTCGCATGGCAGTGAGGTTTGCCATCCGGTTGGAAAGCGCGAAGAATGCGGCAATCGCACCGATATCCCAGATATCCTCGTCGTCAAAGCCGTGCTCACACAAGGCCTCGTAATCGGATTCTTCAAGCGCTGCTGAATTTATGGCCACCTTTTCAGCAAAAACCAGCATCGCCCTCTGACGTGCACTAATGTCGGCCTTGCGAAAGTTAATCGCTACCTGATCGGCAACCAGCGGATCTTTGGCGTAAATCCGCAAAATGGCGCCATGGGCGACAACGCAGTAGTGGCAGTTATTCGCACCCGAGGTCGAGACCACGATCATCTCACGCTCAGCTTTGGACAAACCGCTGTCACGCAACATCAAGGCATCGTGATAATCAAAAAAGGCCCGGCACTCGTCGGGACGATGTGCAAGCCCCAAAAAGACATTCGGCACGAACCCGGCTTTTTCCTGAACCGCAAGGATGCGATCACGCAGATCATCAGGCAGTTCATCCAGATCCGGGACCGGGTATCGGCTGATCGGTTTTTCGCTCACGGCATTTTCCTGGTAGCTACTTCGAACAGGCGGCACCCGGTATCACACAGACCGAGCACCCTGGTTGGTATTTTACCTCCGTATATCCTGTCGATTCGCCAGCAGATGAATGAAACCTACGAGTGCGAGGGATATCTCTCGATCGATGCCAACCGCGCGCATCTCCAGGAAATTCACACGCTTATCCGGGCACTGTTGACAACGCGACTATCTCAGCTGCGGCTGTATGGTTATGGGGATGCTCTCCTTCCCGCTGGAAAGCGAGTTCGCGAGCCGACTGAGCTGATTTCTCGGAAAGCTGGTGAACTGAATTCGACGGAGCGCCCCGATGACGGGACGCTCGTCAGTTAACGGGATTCAGCCGGAGCAGGCGCTCGCTTGCGGCAGATCACCCAGCACCCCTTCCAGGACACGCAGCAGAAGTTCGACATTCTCGGTGCGGCAGGAATGACCCATCAGGCCGATGCGCCAGACCTTCCCGGCCAGGGGGCCGAGGCCCGCACCGATCTCGATGTCTTCTTCCTCAAGCAACCGGGCACGCACCGCAGCTTCATCGATCCCTTCCGGGACCTTGACGGCACTCAACTGACTGAGTCGTAACGAAGCGTCATCGACCATCATTTCAAGGCCGATCTCCTTGAGGCCATCCACCAACTGCTCAGCGACGCGGCGATGACGTTTCCAGGCGCGTTCGAGACCTTCCTGCCGAACCAGGCGAAGCGACTCGGCAAGGGCGAAGATGCTGTTCACCGGCGCAGTGTGGTGATAAGAGCGCTGACTGCTTTCAGACCAGTAACCGTCGATGAGACCCAGATCATGAAACCAGGTGCTGACCGGGGTCTTTCGCTGGTTTATTTTTTCAAGCGCCCGCTCCCCGATGGTGATCGGGGCAATTCCCGCAACACAGGACAGGCACTTCTGGCCTCCGGAATAGACGGCATCCAGACCCCAGTCATCGACGTAGAGCGGAGATCCCGCGAGCGAGGTCACGGTATCCACGACCGTGAGACAGTCATAACGCCGGGCAATCTCGGCAAGCGTACGCGCATCCGACAGGGCGCCGGTGGACGTCTCAGCGTGTACGAAGCCAACGACTTGCGCGTCGGGATTGGATTTGAGGGCATCCTCCAGCTTATCGGGATCAACCGGCTGGCCCCACTCGTCATCGATGGTAACCACTTGCGCACCCACTCGACTCGCCATTTCTGCCATCCGCTGGCCAAAGACGCCGTTGCGGGCAACCACAGTCT
>Ga0315336_1001670_pt1 | contig 40167 bp, 25 predicted proteins | sample ASW5metaG_FD_204512 | JGI IMG/M metagenome (GOLD analysis project Ga0315336, IMG submission 204512) | Ammonia-oxidizing marine archaeal communities from Monterey Bay, California, United States - ASW #5 | ecosystem: Environmental > Aquatic > Marine > Intertidal zone | place: USA: California... | reverse complement strand
AATTTGAAGCCGAACGCGCCTACCGTCGCGGATTCAGTGGACGAGGCAACGGTCGTGGGTTCGGTGGTTTTGGTGGCGGCTTCGGTGGATTTGGCGGCGGCTTCGGCGGCGGCTTCTTCTAAGCCTGTACCATCTAGAAAATCTGAACAAGGAGCCGAGCATCTGCTCGGCTCCACAAACTCATAAGGTAGGATGCGATGAGATTTAGTTTCGCCACGGGAACTCCGGTCATTCTGGCAGGTCTGGTTCTCGGTGTAACAGGATGTTCGAGCGTTTCTCATCAGGTCAGCGATGCTCTGTCAGCGCCCCAGAGACGCGCTGATACGAAAATGAGCATGGCCCGCGTGTTCGAGCGCCAAGGTGAGTTGCGCCGGGCGGGCGAACTCTACGCAGAATTGTATCAGCGTTCTCCCGAGAATGTTGAACTGTGTCACCGTCTAGGCGTGATCTCCGCACGTCTGGGACACCACGACCAAGCCGTCCAATACTTCATGCACGCTCTCGAAACGTCGCCGCAAAACAACGACGTTCTGACCGACCTTGGCTATGCCCTGTACTTGCAAAACGATCTGCCGGCAGCCGAGCTGGCGTTGACCAAGGCGCTCGAAGCAGATCCGAGAGACTCCCGAGCGACGAACAACTTGGCACTCGTACTTGGCAACCAAGGCCGAATCGACGAGAGTTTCGCAATGTTCCGTCGCGTCGTCAGTGAAGCCGAAGCCCACGCCAACATCGCGTTCGTCCACACCCAGCGTGGCGAAGGCGAGATGGCCGTTGAGCATTACAGCCTTGCTCTGGGCCTCGACGAAAACATCAGGTCGGCTTCACAGGCATTGGCCCAGATCGCCGAGATGAAAAATCGCGGTGATGCTACAAACGGCATCCAAGGACCGAACCAATCTGAGCCGACGATGATTGCTGAAGCGGCTGAAGAGCCCACCGAGGCCGCCGGCCATCAAACAGTTAAGCTTGTCGAGAATGAAGCTTCCGAAGAAGAGGCGTTGACCACCGAAGCGATGTTCATCGCTGAGGATGAGCCGAACGCCGACGCTGAGAACGCCGAAGCCGAAGAAGACGAGCAGCTCGCCCAGGCCGAAGAGGAAGAACTTGACTTCGGTGACTGGAACCTGGCCTCGGACGAGTCGACCGACGAACTCGAAGCACAGGACGAACCTTGGATCATTCTCGCTGAGGAAGACGAAGCCGTCGATTCCGACGAGTAGACAGAAAACCTCGCGACCCACTCGCCGGCCGACGTTTGACAATGTCGAAGCGAAGCCATTTTGAGTGAGCTGAGTTCTGAAAACAGAATTGAGTCCCGCTGTCGCCACACGGCACAGCGGGACTTTTTCGTATCGGTCGCCCCAGGTTTTAGCTATAACGGACCTGTCTCGGCGAATTCATTTCGGTGACTCGACGCCTGCGGCCCTGTCGCAGTTGTCTGGGCCATGATCGAGCAAGACGCGCCAACTCGACGTCTCGCCCCACCCCGCTCAGCGTGTCGTCGTTAAAGCATCAGCGGGATACGGGACGACAGTCCGGCACATTGTTGTTCATTTCTCATGCAGAAGTTGTTAGCGTAATGAATGATCGATTGCATTTCACAGCAGACGCATCTGGTTCTTCGGGCGATCGATGACGCGATGTCGATCATGACTCGTCTACCAATTTCCTGGCGTTCGGTCCGAAGCGGGGTTTCTCATGCTACGACGTGAGTTTTTGCGATGCGCATCGTTGGGTGCTTCGAGCCTGCTGCTGCCCCACGCTACGTCGAAGCTGTGGGCTGGACCGTCGAATGACGATCCCCTGTTTCGATTCGTACATTTGACCGACATTCACGTGCAGCCCGAGCGCGAGGCATCGCTGGGCATGGCGAAGTGCTTGCGGGCCGTCGAACAACTCGATCCACGACCCGATTTCATCCTTTCTGGCGGTGACCTGGTGTACGACGTGTCTTCGCAACAAATTCCGCGGGCGAATATGTTGTTCGATCTTTACAAGTCAGTTCTCAAGGACAACACGGATCTTCCCGTCTATCAGTGCCTCGGAAATCACGACATTCTCGACTGGTCCAGCGAGGAGAACGAGACGAAAAGTCGTCTTGCCGCCAAAGAGCTGTACCTACAGAAGTTGGAGCAGGATAGGACCTACTACGCGTTCGATCACAAAGGATGGCGGTTCTACGTTCTCGATAGTATTCAGCCGGCGCCCGGGCGACCGTTCAGCTACATGGGCGGCATCGACGAGCCTCAGCTCGAGTGGTTAAGGAGGGACTTGGCTGCCAAACCAGCAGAGAGGCCCGCCGCCGTCGTGAGCCACATTCCCATTTTGACGGTCACCGCGCTGGCAAAGCGCCCCAAACGTCTCAGCGACGATTTCTACATGACGGGTGGTCCGAGCATGTATCGCAACGGCGTCGATATGAACTTGTTGTTGTCAAAGCACAACGTCAAGCTCGCTCTTTCCGGTCACATTCACGAATTGGATCGTGTGGACCGGGGTGGCGTTTCATTCATCTGCGACGGCGCGGTCTGCGGAGGCTGGTGGTACGGCCCGAACGTCGACAGCGGTTATGAAGTGCAAGAAGGCTTCGGCATCGTCGATATCCACGCCGACGGGCGATTCGAACACCGCTACCACGATTACGGCTGGGAAGCGAAGGTCAAAACGAAGGAATAGCGCGGACGGCGCAACGAATAGCGCGGGGATGTCGGACAGCCTCGTTATCGAATCGATGTTCGGATGTTGCGCTCGTTGCCAGCGACCTTGCCAAGATAGAACTCCGGATTCCGCTGCAACTTGTCGACGCAGCCCTTGCAGCAGACAAACACGTTGCGTCGACGCAGGGCAACCTTGACCGGTTGACCCATCGAGCGGAGTCGTTTGCCACTGACGGGACAGACACTTTGCACTGTGATGGCATGCTGTTCTGAAGTGAGAATCCGCGAGAAACTTGCCGCGAAGCGTACCGGGCGCCGTGACTTGTCATTCAGCCCATGCAAAGTGATGTCGGCGGATTTTCTCGACTTTGCGTTGAGGGGCCGGCCGATAGGCGCATAGAGCGTATTGCGGCTTAACGATTCAGGGTACAAGTCGTAACGGTACGTACGATACTTTTCGTTGTCCTTGAATGACGCACAGCCTCGCAGTTCACGCGCGGGGAGCGCGTCGCCAGCGGAATCGAAGACGTACACCCACAGGCCGTTCGAAGTGAGTACGGCTTCGTATCGGCCTCCGTCGATCACGTACATCTCACCGCCGTGAGGCCCGAGAGTCTCATCAGTCGTCTTCGACGTTTGCTTCGTCTGCTCAGCCGACATGACGGGCGAGAAACAAAGGACAATCAAAATCACGGATCGAAGTGCGTTCCATCGCAACATCAATGTTCTCCTAGATCTTCTCCTCGTTCGACACGTTCGAGTTTCAACCGGCATCCTGCCTGTAATGGCTGAAACACGTTCTTAGATCGATTCGTATTGCTGCCGAAAATTGAACTCACAATAGGCCGCCCCACAACTCAGCTGTGGTTGGAGCCGGCTGCCCGAAAAGGGGGCGAATGTTACCCAACCGAGCGTTTTGGGGCCACCTCTAAACGGGATATGCGGTTGCTGCTGTTTCCTGCGGCTTTCGGGATGTTTCTGGATCGTCGCCGGGGTCAGTTCCGGCCCAGTGCCTATCCCGCAATCCCAGGTTCATCTTGAATTCCTTGAAGCCGCAGTAAACGACGGGGACGACAAATAGCGTTAACAACTCCACAACCATACCGCCGAACACGGGCCATGCCATCGCCTTAGCGACGTCGGCCCCTCGCCCGGTCGAAGCCAGCACGGGGATCAGGGCGATGATTGTTGTGAACGTGGTCATCAAACACGGCCGAATGCGGCGAAGACCGGCTTCGACGGTCGCGCTACGGATGTCTGCAATTGAGGCGAGTTGCCTCCGCGTGAAGACTTGATCGAGGTACGTCGCAATCACGACGCCGTCATCGACGGCGATGCCAAACAGAGCGATGAAGCCAACCCACACCGCGGTGTTCATTTCAATGCCGTTGATCGCGAGAAAGATCATGCCACCGCCAAACGCGACTGGGATGCCGGCGAAAACCGTCAACGTAATCGGCAGGTGACGGAATTGCAGGTAGATGATGAATAGGTTCGTGAGCATCACAAGCGGTACGAGCCACATCAGCCGAAGGTTGGCCTCGATCTGGTTCTGAAATGATCCGACAGCCTGCCACTTGTAGCCGGCAGGCAGATCAAGATCGGCACTGGATTGCGCCACGCGTAGTGCATTTTCGACGGACCGCACGGTTTCCAAATCGCCAACCATGCCCGACGGCGAGAACGACACATGAGCAACGAGCCGAGCATTTTCGCTATTAATCGCCCCTGGTCCCCAGGTGGTTGTCATCTCAGCCAGCATCTCCAGCGGAACGACTTCACCGGAATGCGTGACGACCGGGAGACGCGAGATTTCATCGATTCGCTCCCGCAAATTGCGTTGATATCGGACGCGGATCGGGTAGCGTTCGCGGCCTTCGACCGTATAAGTCAGGTTCATTCCCCCGAGCGCCGTTTCGATGATCTGATTGACCATCATTGTGGACATGCTGTACCGGGCAGCCGCTTCCCGGTCGACTTCGAATTCTACGTACGGCTTGCCGAGCACGATGTCGGGATTGACGGTTGCCGCGTTCACCTGCGGAATCTGCTTGAGTTGATCGGAGACCGCGACAGCCGCCTTCGCCAGTCCGTCGAGGCTGTCGCCATCGATGCGGACGGCCATCGGCGCCTTAATGCCGCTTTGCAGCATCACGACGCGGCCTTCGATCGGCTGCAACCGCGACGCAGGAGTGACTCCCGGCAATGTCGCCCGCGCGTTGATCTCTTTCCAAATGTCGTCAGCCGTGACACCCTCGCGCCATTCACTTTGCGGCTTAAGCATCACGTACGTCTCGACCATCGCGGCGGGAGCTGGGTCGAGTGCCGATTCAACGCGCCCGATTTTTCCCAGGACGTTTTCAACCTCGGGAATCTCTTTGATCAGCGCGTCCTGCGTTTGCAGAATTTCCATGGACTGCGAAAAACTCGCTGCTGGAAACAGCGTCGGCATGTAGAACCACGATCCCTCGTCCAAGGCGATCCAATCATCAGATTCCAGACCCGTAAAGGTGTGCTTGAAGCCCACGTAACCCGGCACCTCGTTCATGTCCGTGCCCAGCGTCTGCGTGAATCGTTCTATGGGACGCAGGACACCCGGCAGCCCCAGCCAGGCGCCGAGCCCCAGCAAGACAATTGTCGCCGGCAGGCAAAGAAACGTTAGCTTGTGCGCGAGAAACAGCCGTAGCGTCGGCTCATAGGCACCGTGAATCAATCGGCTCACCAGGTTCTGATCGGCGGGCCTCAGACGTTCGCTCAACATCCACAAGCCGATCAGCCCCCCGGCAATCGCGCTGATCGCGATGAGCAGAGGCTTGTCCCATCCAAGCGTTGCCGCCGCCCTGTCTCCCCAAACGAGATGGCAGGTTCCAGCAAGCGTCATACTGAGTGCTGTTGCCCCGCCGAGACGAAGCGACCATCTGGGTCGGCGCGATGAAAGCAACAGCCGGCACAAGAGCGGAACGATCGTCACCGCCACAATGAGCGCGGCGAGCAGTGAGAATGTTTTCGTCCACGCCAACGGTGCAAATAGTCTGTGGTCGCGGCCCGTTAGCATGAACACGGGCAGAAAACTGATAACCGTCGTCGTCACCGCCGTCACGACGGCAGGAGCCACTTCGCCGGCGGCCTTGTTGATGACACGAATTCGCTCGTCGGGGCCGCCCGGTCGGCCGGTGCTCTCCCAGTTGGCAAGATGATCATAAATCGTCTCCGAGACGATGATGGCCATGTCGACCATCGTGCCGATGGCGATCGCGATGCCGGCCAGCGACATGATATTCGCATCGACGCCGAACTGCTTCATGCCCACGAAAGCCATCAGGACGGCAACGGGAAGCGTAACGGCAACCACAAGACTGGCCCGCACGTGCAGCAGGAACAAGAGAATCACAACAGCGGTAATCAATACCTCTTCGGTGAGTGCCGTCGTCAGCGTTGCGATCGTCTCATCAATAAGACCGGTCCGATCGTAGACGCCCTCGATCGTGACGCCCTTCAAACTTGGTTCCAGACGCTCGATTTTTTCTTTGATGCCGTCGATGACGTTACGTGGATTCTCTCCGAAGCGCATGACGACCACGCCGCCGACGGCTTCCGAACCGTTCAGATCGATCGCGCCGCGCCGAAAATCGGGGCCAAGTTGAACGTGCCCCAGGTCTCGAATGCGAACCGGCACACCTTCGCGCGAGAGAACAACCGTTTGTTCGATGTCTTCCACGGCCTGCGAAGGATCCTCATCCGCACCGATGAATCCTCGGCCACGAATAATGAACTCCATCCCGGTCGACTCGACCGTCTTGGCTCCGACGTCGATGTTCGAATCTTTGACCGCTTTGATCAGTCTGTCGAGCGGAATGTTGTGAAAGCGTAGTTTGTTAGGGTCGACGTCGATCTGGTATTGGCGAACGTAGCCGCCGACGCTCGCGACTTCACTCACGCCGGGTACTGACTGCAATTCGTATTTCACAACGAAATCCTGCAGGCTGCGGAGTTCGGCGAGATTCATGCCGGGCGGCGGCTTCAAGACGTAATAAAATACCTGTCCGAGCCCTGTCGCATCGGGGCCCAGCGTTGGCGTGACGCCGTCCGGAAGAAGCGCCGCCGCCGTGCCTAACTGTTCTGCGACTCGCGAACGTGCCCAATAAAAGTCCGTAGCGTCGGAGAACGTCACCTGTACGAAGCTGTATCCAAACAGGCTCTTGCCCCGAACGCTCTTCGCCCCGGGAACGGCGCCCAGGGATTGGGAGAGCGGATAGGTGACTTGATCCTCGACGTCCTTCGGTGAGCGGCCGGGCCACTCGGTGAAGACGATCACCTGGTTCTCGCCGACATTGGGAATGGCGTCGATGGGCACCGTTGTCGTGCAATACCACCCATAGGCGACGACAACCGCCGTGAGCAGCAGCACGACGATTCTTTCGCGGGTGCAGAAGTGGATGATCGATCGCAGCATCGTTCGCTCCGGCTATTTTGAATTCTCGTCAGGTTGATCAGACTCTTCCGTCGAGGAATGGCCGGAGACCGGGAACACGTGTGCGACTTCGCCGCAATGCAGCATCTTGCTTCCCTTATAGGGGTTGATCAGATTGCCGCCGGGCTGTAGCCAGTCACCGCCGCCACCTTTGACCATCGGACAGAACATATGGGAAAACGGCTGCGAGGCGTCGTTGCCGCGAACTTGTGTGCCCAGCGCGACGATGGCGTGACTGATCGGGCGAAACGCCTCCAGGCGACCCTGGTCGATGTCCATGTGATGCAGGTGTTCGCTGTTGGCCGCGATGATTTCCAACTGCTCGTGGGCCGGCTCGGACAGCTCATCCGACTCAGCTAACTCAGCCGCGGCCGTGTGCAGTTGTTTCGCATCCTGTTCGCTGGGTTTCTCATCAGCCGCCAACGACTTCTGAATGGCAAAGTACGCCGCATAGAGCTGTTCGAGCCTGTCCCCCACCTCACCCGCAACGGCTGTCACGTGAATGTGTGCGAATTCCAATGGAGACTTTCGTTCCTTCTTCTGGGCGATGGCACGCGTTGGGTCAATCAGACTCGGATTTCCGGCAAGCTGCATCTGCGAATCGATCAGGAAGTTCCCGGCAACGGCAACCTGCTCGCCCTCTTCGATCCCGCCGAGAATGATGACCCGGTCCCGCAGGATCGGACCGAGAACGACCGGACGAATTTCAAATCGCCCCGGCTCGGTCTCGACGTAAACGACGCTACTGTCGCCCGCCATCAGCAGCGATGATCGGGGCACGTAAAGTGACGTCGGCTGTTCGACGGGCACATCCGAGTAGCCGTATCGCGACGTCTCGACGAGGTCCATACCGCAGATCGGACATTGGCCGGGATCATCGCGGATGATCTGCGGGTGCATGGGGCTAATCCATCGCCCCGCGAGGCCTTCGTCGTAAACTTCCCCTTTTTGCCCGATGGCGAGGTAGATCGTCGCGTTTGCGTAGTCGCCCGGTCGAAGTTGGCCGTCGTTGTTGAGGAACTCGACCCGAACGCCAACCGTTCGCTTAGCCGCATCGACCGTTGGATCAATAAACGCGACGCGTCCGTTAAACACTTCGCCGGGAAGCGATTGCATCTCCGCTTCGACGCGTTGTCCGAAACGAATCCGCGCCGCATCTTCCGGGTACAACTGCAAGACCAGCCAAACGGTCGACAGGTCTGCGATTCGATAGATCGGCTCGCCGGCCTTCACGTACTTGCCTTCCACGGCCAATTTTTCTGTGACGGTTCCACCAATGGGCGTGTAGATTGTCAGTCGCGATTTCGCTTTGCCCGTCGATTCCAGCTCGGAAATCTGGTCCTCGGTCATTCCGAGTTCCACAAGCCGTTGACGTGAATTGGTGACGAGCTTTTCTTGCGCCTGCCGGACAACGGCCAATGCCCCGGACGTCATCTTCGAGAGGGCTTTGCGACTTTCGATGTATTCAACCTGAGCCGAGTAGAGCTCGGGGCTGTAGAGAACGGCCAGATGGTCGTTTTTCGCAACGTCGACGCCCGTGTAATCGGCGAACAGACGTTCCAGTCGACCGTCGATGTAAGAAGCGATCGTCGCCATTCGGCTCTCGTCGATGGCGATGGCTCCGACCGTCTGAATCGTCGCGGCCACTGCCTCGCGTTTGGCCGCCGTCGTATGAATGTTCGACAACCGCCGCTGTGCCGGTTCGATCTTCACTGACAGTTCATCGATGTTCGCACCGCCGGCTGAGGTGGCCTCAACGAGTTCCATTCCGCAGATCGGGCAGCGGCCTTTGGTCGGCTGACGAATCTGGGGATGCATCGGACAGGTGAAAACCTGTTCGGCGCCTGCGTCTGCTGCCGCTGGCGAACTACTTCCACCGGCCGACACCCAACCCATCCGCTGAGCGAAGCCGAGAGCCGCAATGAGAACTAACCCCACGCCCAGAAACATGATCGGCGAGATCAGCCGGCCCAGCCACCAACCGACCGTCTTACGCTCTGGTTTCGCAGCACGTTGATCGGCCGATTGGTCTGCATGCGCGTCGGGATGCGGGGAACCTGTTTGTTCGTTCGTTGTCATCACATTTGTTCCTCAGCCAACGAAGTTGTCGTTGATAAAGGTGAGCGGCCGGCTAGACCATGTCCAGTTTTGTTGCAGCAGCTTCAGACACGAGTGAATCCGAAATACGAGTGTTTGAGTCCCTACAGTTTCGTCAAACGCTCTCCAGGGCTCAATTGCATGGACATGGAACCGCGCCAGAGGCAATCGCTCCCATCAGCCGCTCATGTTTTCGTCTTTCAGGCTATCATGAGTCTGACGTTCAAAACAGAGGCTTCGTCGAACGTCTGTGCTCGGCGCCATCGACGCTACAAAAGGTCCGCGAGGCTGGTGCCATCTGCGCGTCAACACCGGCCGGCGCATCGATCAAACCCGTCAGGCGGAATATCGACGCTTGAATCTGCGCAGAGCGCGTGCAGCAGGGAAAAGGCGTTTTAGCGCATGCGCATTACAAAGACGGGCGCATGTGAGCCTTTTAGGTTTGCCACACGCATAAGAGAAGCTGCGCCGATGTCGGTGCAGATTGCGTGGCCTGCGTCGACGAAGCCGCGAAGGAGTAACGCGGACGACTCGCGTCGGCAGCCGCGAAGTCCAGGCAGGCACGTGCGAGCACATCGATACGGTCGCGCGATGATTCGCGCTGTTCGTTCGGAGCGACCGGTTCGCCATTCGTCGAGTCGCTGCAACCGCACCGACAGCAGGCCGGTTCCTTCGAATCTGCGCTACTACCGCTTGGTTTGGCTTTGCAGCACGGTCTTTCTGAGCAGCACGCGCCAGAGGCCAACAGATCAGACCCGATTGTTTGCTGTGTACAGGTGCAACTCGGGCAAGATGCGAACATTGACTGCACGAGCAGCATGCCCGCGGTCATTAGCGTTGCCCAGGTTCTGAGAATCGGGTGGCCCATCATTCTGATACCGTTTGACGTGTAAAGGACTGACATCAGTAGTCCATTATCCGCAGAAACCGGCAACGAGAATAGGGCAGTTCTTCTGCCAGTTACGGTTTCAAATCGTAAAGTCGCCTCGAACAACGTGGCGTGAACCCGAATTCCACACGGATTCCGCGCGGAGATACTTAGTCAGCAACTTGAAACAACGGCCTGAGCAGAGGTCAGCGCGTTTGGCCGTTGAATTCGTCCGATGGGACGGGCGCGGGGAGAGGCAATGTATCGGGCTGCGATGAAGGCAAGTCGGCCCCTACCGCCTGCTGGATACGGGCGAGCGCCGTTCTCAATTGGCCGATCGCCCGATGATCGCCCAATTCGAGAGTCAGTATGTTGCGAAAGTCGCGAACGACACGGTCAAACTCAACCGTCCCGTTGACATATGATTGCTGGTCTGCCTGTAGCGTCTGACGAGCTTGCGGAAGAATCGTTTCCCGATAGAGCTTCGACGTCTCGTCGGCCGTTTTGGCTTGTTCCCACAGATCGAGTAGCAGCGAATCATACCGCTGCTGGACAACTTCCGTCGAGGCATGCGTCGCGAAGTAGTTCCAGCGGGCTTCTTGTTCGATCGCATCGTACTTCTTCCGCCACAGCGGCACGCTGACTTGAGCCCCGATGGACCATGCATCGCGTCCGACGTCGACAACGCTGGGGCGCGGGCGATTGTCGTCGATCGCAAACCAATTGGCGCTCAGAGAAACATCGGGCCGCCGCTTGAGTCTCGCGACCTCGACGCCCCAACGGGCCGCCTGAGTCCGCAATTGGGCCGCAGCGATGGCGGGTTGGCGTTCTTGCGCGACTTGGCGCAGCATCGGATGCGACCACTCCGGAAGTGAGGCGGTTAGCTGGCGCGGAACGTCGATCGGATGGTCGGCGTCGCGACCGACGATCCGATTCAGTTCTGCCTTGTTCGACACAACCTGTTGTTCGAACGTCAAAATCTGCTCTTCCAGCTTGCTCAGTTCCAGCGTGCCCAACAGTACGTCGCCCTGAGACGCATTGCCCGTCGCAACTCGTGCGTTGGCGACTTCTGTCAGCGACTCGAGCAGTTCTTGGTTGGCTCGGCTCGTTTCGATCTGCTTGCCCAGCACATACAGCCGATACCAAAGACTTCTCACATCGCCGATCACTTTCAGACGTTCCACTCCAAAATCCTGGCGGAGAGTCAACGCTTCAAAGCACGCCTGCTGTGATTGGGCATCGAGCCGCGACAGCCAAGGAATCATCTGCTTGACGGAGATGTTGGCGCGTTGGGAGCCGGCGGCCGTTTCGATCGGATGGCCGAAGATGTTGGCTCCCACAGTGGGGTCGGGCAGCTTGTCGACGTACCGGGATCTGGCCTGAGCGGCAGCCACCTGCTGATTGAGCCGACGCAGATTTGGATTCAACTCCAACGCGAGTGCTTCGAGCTGTGAGAGCGATTCGACCGTGGTTGCCAACTCTGCGATGGCGGCGCGGGGCTTTCCGCGTGAGGAATACTCCGCGCTCAATTGACGTGATTCGCCAACGGCACTGCCGTCTTGATGCGCCACGAGCGAAATGGGCGATCGATCTAAAGACTTGGCAGGTGGATTCACGTTAGCGGGCGTGGCCGTCGTCTGTGTGGCGCGATTTCCGGTGGCACAACCGAACACGAGGGCGGCACAAGCAGACAGGCCAGCAACTCGAAGGGTCGGCATGTGTCGCTTCCACGACGCGGTTCGAACGCTGTTACAAGGCTGAAAAACAGCAAGCCATCTTCGTGCCATGAACTGTTTCCTGCCGGCAAAATCAATTGTTGGACCGCTGCGTCCGATACGACGGCGGTCGCGCTCCGAAACGGGTTGAGCAAGCTAGCACGGTTCCAATACTTATATCGGCGGTTTGTTGCTGCGGTTCTCGGCGAGTGCCACCACAGCGGAACATTACGCCGACAGAGTTTGCCGCTCGTATCGATTGGGCAAAGCCTGTGGTGGTCTGACGGCGTCTTAGATTTGAGGTTTGCTTGCCGGTCTCATTGAGTGAATGGCGTTGATGACCAGTCGTGCTACAAGCGGTTATTGTTGAAGAGTGGCTGCCCGATTCGGCCGTATCAGACGCGGTGCCGTACCGGATTCACGGTCCGTTCAATGGTGGCCGGGAGCCGTAAGTGGTATTCTTCCTGGTTCCACGAATTCCCTGGGCGGGGATCGTACTCGTGTCGACCTGCGCGAACCGGTGCAGCTTAACGGTGTTCATCAATGGTTCGCGCGGCGGATGCGTCACGAGAAGGCTGGTCGAACACGTCGTTCAGAGAGGCAATCATGCGCGCGCGTCAGAACAAAATCGGAATGACTCTGTTTGGAGTCTATCTTCTTCTGTATGTCGGCTTTGTTTTTCTCAACGCTTTCGCTGCCGAAACGATGGAGGCCACTCCCCTGCCGGGAGTGAATCTGGCAATCCTATACGGGTTCGGCTTGATCGTGATGGCCTTCGTGCTGGCCTTGGTCTACGGCTTCCTTTGCCGGGACACCGGGGAAGCGGAAGTGGGCGAGGAGACCAAGGATGATCTATGAGCCGTCATTTGTTGCAGTGGCCATTTTCGCCGCCTTCGTTGCCATTACGCTCGGCATTAGCTTCTACCTGGGAAGCCGGGCGAAATCCGCGGAGGGATACTTCGCCGCCCACGGGCAGATTCCGTGGTTTGTGAACGGTGTGGCGTTTGCGGGCGACTATTTGTCAGCCGCGTCGTTTCTGGGCATCTGTGGGATGATTGCCTCTTACGGCTACGACGGGTTCTTGTACTCGATCGGTTTTCTCGCGGGCTGGGTGGTGGCTTTATTCGTCATCGCCGAGCCGATGAAACGTCTGGGCAAGTTCACGTTTGCCGACGCCCTGGATGCGCGGTTTCAATCACGGGGCATCAAGCTGGCTGCCGGCATTAGCACGTTGGCCGTGAGCGTGTTTTATCTCATACCGCAAATGGTGGGTGCCGGAGTGTTGGTGACGCCTCTGTTGGGCTTTCCCCATTGGGTCGGCGTGGTTCTCGTCGGTGTGACCGTGATCGTTATCGTCGTCACGGCGGGAATGGTTTCGACCACTTGGGTCCAGTTTCTTAAAGGTTCGCTGCTGGTTGTGTTCAGTCTCGTGTTGACCGTGATGATATTGTCGAGGGGTTTCGAAGTCCGCAAGGGCGGCATCGACGGATACGAGTTCCAAAGGCTCGTGCTACCTGATAGAGCGGCGTTGGGTGGTGGCGACGAACCAGTCGTAGGCTTGCCTGGACAAACCATCGTGCCGCCGACGGGTGCATGGAAAGACACAGAATTCGTACGGCTTAAAGATGCCGACACCGGTGTCGTGACCGTATGGTCCCAGCGCGAACTTGGATCGGGCGTGATCGAACTCGTCGAAGCCCAATCGGTTGACGAACTCGCAGACGGATCGGTTCTCGTTAACGGAGAGCCAAAGGGAACAGAAAAGGGTGAGCCAGAATTGCATCCCGTGGGATTCGTCAGTTCTCTTCCCGACGGCAAGGAGAAGACGGGACCGCTCGGATTGCTTTCATTTTTCAGCACTCTTCAGAACAGCGAAGTCGTTCTGTGGGAAAACAAGACGATCACCGAAGAGGACGGCACCAAGACGACGGTCTACTTTCAAAAACCGACGCCTGGAAGCCGCGTGCTGCGTCCCGGCGAACACCCGCGTTTTCGCGGCATCCGCAGCGATCAATTCCGGGACAAACTGAATTTCCTTTCATTGATGTTGGCGCTGTTCTGCGGAACGGCGTCGCTGCCGCACATTCTCATTCGCTATTACACGGTCAAAGATGGAGCCAGCGCTCGCAAAAGCACGATTGTGGGGATTGGCACCATCGGCTTTTTCTACGTGCTCACGTTGTATATGGGTCTGGGCGCGATGACAAGCGGGTCGATGGATATCACCCAGAACAACATGGCGGCGCCGCTTCTGGCGCGGAGCATGAACGAGTGGCTGTTTGCAGCGATTTCCGCCATCGCGTTCACGACCGTTCTCGGAACAGTGAGCGGCTTGATCTTAGCCTCCGCCGGTGCGGTGACGCATGATTTGGTGACCAACGTGCTCGGTATCTCGCTCACCGATCACGAAAAGGTGCGCGTCGCAAAAATCTCCTCGGTCGTCGTCGGCACCATCGCGATTGTGCTAGGCATTTTATTTGAGGAGATGAACGTCGGCTATTTGGTGGGTTGGGCGTTTAGTGTTGCCGCATCCGCGAATCTGCCGGCTCTGGTCATGATTCTATTTTGGAAGGGGACGACCCGGCAAGGAGTGGTTGCCGCCATCACCGTGGGCATGACCAGCTCGCTGGCATGGATTCTGTTGAGCGGTGATACGTTCGCCAAGGTTTACGGCCTGCCGGCGGAGATGGGTATCGTCCCGTTCAGTCAGCCCGGCTTGGTGACGATTCCGCTCGGTTTTGTAACGCTGATTGTTGTCTCGCTGTTAACACGAGATTGAGCGGCGCACGAACGGCAGCGAAATCGGTTTCGCGCTTTGTGTAGAAATGGTTTCCGAGGTTTTGGCTGCGCTGGCGGTGTTGATGCGTCGTCGGCCCGTGATTCAGCCTGGAATTGGTCCCAAAAACCGTCTGATGGGTTTCGTGTCGCCCTATCTTGTAGCCCTAAATTCCACCTCAAAGGGGTTCTGGGACGGCGTCTCAAGACTTGCGAGACTTAGGTTCAGCAGCTGCCTTTCGAATCTTGATCGCGCGAACGACGTTTTTCTTCGCCGGATGCCGCAGGGCATGCCTCACAATCCAGCGGCGATGTTTGGACTGGTTCGAGTCAGACAATTGCTCAATTTCGTCGAGCCATTTCTGGCAGACATCGAACACGACGTTCGGATGATCCTTGGCGATGTCACCCAGGTGATTGGCCACGGATCGGCGAATATACAGTTCCGAGTCGTTCTTGAGTTTCTCTAGCAGTGGCAATGAGAGGTTCGGGTCTGCCTGAAACTCCCGCAGCCGCATCGCCCATGGAAGGCGTGGCCGGGTGCCTTCGCTAACGAGCCGACGTACATGCGGATTCGAATCGGTCGTCCAGCGATGCAGTATCTTGAGAGACTTCGCGCGATGTTCGATGAGAAACGGCCGGATGCTGAACTCGGCCGTGAACCGTTGAGTCAGTTCGTAGTTCGCGAGCATGCCGCTGTCGAATCGGGAAACGCCGTAGGTCGCGATCAGTTGTGCGTGCGGCATATAGAAGAGCGGAGCCAGCCCGTTGTCCTGTGTCGATTCAAGCGGCGGTCCGAACGAGCGAATCAGCAGCGGCGCGAGCTCATCAAAGTCGGGCGGCAGTTGCTCCGCCATCGCGTGCGCGATATGCAGGGCGCGGTCTTTCAGCTCGAGTTCCGCCAAGCCCTTCGTTGCACGGAACAGGAACCGTTTTCGGTCGAACTCAGGTGCGACATCAGCCAGCGACTCACCGATCAACACGACAAGCCGCCGTTCGAGCAATTCCTTAAGTGGAACGCCGTGCTGAATTGCTGACGGAGCCGAAAAGCGGTGTGCGGGGTGTAACGACATCGCGAGCAATGTGACCTTGATGTTGGGGTAAGTGTGGAGTGTGCGAAATTGTTCGCCAACGAATTCAAGAAAGCGGAAACTCGAGCAGAATCATCACCGATATCATAGTTGGCGTCTCCAAAGTGATTCGATTTCGTTTCGTGACGCCATACCAGGTTGGGCTCCCTCGCGCGACGCGGCTAATGCCCCCGCCGCGTTCGCAAATCGGACCGAGTCAACCAGGTTGTTGGAGTCCGCCCAGTAGACGGCCAGCGCTCCCGCGAAGGCATCTCCCGCGGCAGTTGTGTCAACGGCTTTGATGGAGTGCGTCTCGATAAGGTGCGATTTCTCGCCATCCCATAGCAGAGTTCCGCGTTCGCCCAGCGTGATCGCCACGTGCCGGGCTCCGCGGCGATGCAGCTCGCGCGCGGCTGTTTCGACGCCGTCAATCGTGTCAACGCGTGCTCCAATCATCGCGGCGGCTTCAGATTCATTCGGGCAGACCAGATCGACATGCAAGAGTTCCGGTGGAAAGTGTTCTGGAGCAGGAGCCGGGTCGAGAATGGTTCGCACATCTGCCGCAGCGGCAATGCGAATTGCTGCGATCACGGTTTCAACGGGAACTTCCAGTTGAATGAGCAGAACATCGCTGGACTCGATCACCGAACAGGCGGCTTCGACGTCGGCCACGCTCAGATCGGCATTGGCACCGGGCACGACGACGATCGAGTTCTGTCCGCTCTGCTCCACCGACACGATGGCCAGTCCGCTTGCAGACTGTGTCGTTGAGAGTACGTAGTCAGAGTTGATTCGTTCCCTTTGAAAACTCGCAATAATGCGAGTCGCGAACGCGTCGTTACCCACACGGCCGACCATCGTGACCTCGGCTCCGGCGCGGGCCGCGGCAACCGCTTGATTCGCCCCTTTGCCGCCGCAAATCTCGGATGCCGAGTGGGCCAAAATTGTCTCACCCGGGCTGGGCAGCGACGCGCATCGAATGACGAGATCCATGTTGATGGAGCCGAGGACGGCAATGCGAGGAGTGGTATCAGCCTTTTTCACGTGTTGATTTCTCGACGACATCTGTCACGCGCGTGCTTTGAAATGCAACTCGCCTCAGAATAGTCTGGTGGTCGCTGATTGTGGGAATTGTACAAGAAGCCATCCCAAAACCCGGTTGTGGTGGAATTTGGCGCTGCAAATCAAGGGCACTCATTACCCATCAGAGGGTTTTGGGACCACTTCAAGAGTGAGAATCACCGAAACTGTGCTGCGCGATAGTTCGTTGTGCTTTATCGGCGATGTTCCTGCAGTATGGAATCTGCTTTTCTGCGTTAGATTTGCGAAGGTGAGGACACACGTCGTCTCATGTGGCTCTTCCGGCGAGATCGCCCTGCTCTGACATTTCCAGCTCGTTAGGCAGTTTTGCTCGAGCGCGAACGTGAAGGCGAAGTCTTTGCGGGCAGGCCGGCCGCGTTTTCCTTTACCAATGTGAATCGAAACGTCGCGCCTTCAGGTGTGCTCGAGGCGAGAGCCAAGTTTCCGCCATGAGACTCTACGATCGAGCGGCTGATTGCCAAGCCCATACCCAGGCCGTCCTTCTTGGTCGTGTAAAACTGGTCGTAGATCCTATCTCGCAATTCCGCCGGCACGCCCGGTCCCGTATCGGCGACGGTAACCTCGATGTACCCTTGTTCGATGGGGGCCGCCCTAATTGTTATCGTTCGGTCGTTTTCGCCGCTGTCGGACATCGCGTCGACCGCGTTCAGAACGAGGTTCAACACGACCTGCGTAATCTGGGTCGCGTCCGCTCGTACTTCTGGCAACTCTTCTGCCAAATCAAGCCGTACATTGACCTCGTATTCTCGAGTGGTATATTTCACGAGCTCGAGGCTCTCGCGTAGTACGATATCAAGCCGAACGGCGCGGCGCTCGGGCTCGCGGTCTCGAATCATGTCTCTGAGGCGGCGCAGAATCGAACCGGCGCGGACGGTTTCGGAAGCAATATCTTCAAGTCGATCGATCATGTCCTTGCGGCTTGCTTTGTCATTACGTAAACGAATCAACAATCCGTTGGCGTAGTTGGTGACGGCCCCCAACGGCTGATGCACTTCATGCGCTAGCCCGGCCGTCAGCTCATTCATCATGCTCAGACGCGAGGTCTTCGCCAGCTCGGCTTCGAGCCGATGTATCTCTTCGGCCGACTGCTTCTCCCGGGAGAGATCGATGATGAATGCTACGATGTTGGAGGAAGTAGAAGTGGGTGAAGATGTTCCAACGAGAATTGGGATCCGATGTCCTTGTTTGTGAACGGCGTCCATTTCAAATAAGGGAGCCGCGCCGGTGTCCGAGACCGATCGAATCGAACTGTCATCGATCCTGTTCGACTCATCGGGCGGAAGAAATCGCTTGACCTTGATTGGCAGTTCGTCTCGTGAGTACCCCACGATTTCGAGAAAGGCGTCGTTGGCGTTCACGACACGGGCGTCGCGAACGAAGATGACGCCGACGATGTTTGCTTCGTAGAGGTGACGAAACCTCGCTTCGCTTGCGGAGAGACTGTGACGGGCTTTTGTCGCCTCGAACAGCACCGATAGAAACGTTGCCAGCAACAGGGCAATCACAATCGTGTAGAGCGGTGCTTCGATTCCTCGTTCGAAATCGGTCGGCCCAAGCCCGAAGCTGTCGCGTACGAACATCTGGACGGAGTGCAACTCGACGATCTTGACGATGATGCTCAGACCGATTGCTGTCCCCAAGAACCACCACATTCGCGTGCCGCTACCGTGCCGCATGACGGCCCAGCCAATGATCGCGATGATCGCGCCGATGCCGGTGACGCTGAGTGCGTAGCGAAATGGCAGGAACGGAACGTCGGCCAAACGGAGCGCGCCTTCGATGACCATCGCGGCAGTGCCGAGGGCCAGAACGGAATAGCTGATGATGCGATCGCGCCGGAGCTTGTTCGCTTCCATGGGATCGATCCAGGAGTATGGGATGGCCCGCCATTGAAGCCACACTCGATCGTACCGAAGTCTAACGGTCGACTGCAAATGGCGTCCAGTATTCGGTTGGTGCGGTCGCCGCACGTGGGACGATGTGAATGCGAGCACGGGCGGCCTGTTTGTGCAACGTTTCCCGTGGCATCGATTTGCAAAATCAATGTCGTCATGCCACTGCCGGCGAAATCAGTGTTTGCGGCCGCCAATCAAGGTGATGCCAGCGTAAATGCATGAGGCGATGCAGATTGCTGGACCGGGCTTCGGCGAACGCCGAATTGTATTCCGCCGAGAACTGGCGATCGTCGCAAACCACCCAACACGCTGCGATTTTGCGACCGCGCAAGAAAAAACGCCGGGCGCTCTCGCGCTCGACGTTTTCTGTCAACCAGTGGGTCGCGTTATTCCGCTCCCGATTGAAAGGCTCCCCGAGTAGGACTTGAACCTACAACCTAGCGGTTAACAGCCGCTCGCTCTACCAATTGAGCTATCGGGGAAAATGGATGAAGCCGACGACCGCTTTCTGCGCCAATCCGAAGAAGAACAAATAGACCATCGCCCGGCTCTGTGCAAGTCAAGTATCGGAATTTCGTGGATGCAGAGCCAATCGTCGTGGGGACAAGCTATATCCGGTTGTCTGCGATCGTCGGCAACCGTCAGCGGTCTTGGTCGATCAACCCCTTCAGTTTTTCGAGAATGACACGGTTGCCCCTGCTGTTGTACTCGACGACATCGAGAAACTCCTTCATCAGCATGATTCCCCGCCCGCACGGTTTTTCGAGATTCGCCTCTTCGGTGGGGTCGGGAACATCTTCGGGTCGAAACCCTTCACCCTCATCTTCGATCTCGACGCGAACCTTCACGACGTCGATTTGGCACTTCACGCGAACGCGCTTGTCGGGGTCCATGCCATTGCCATGTTTTATTGCGTTCACCAGCGCCTCTTCAAGCGCCAGTTTCATGCCAAACACGCCGCGCGGAGGGTAATTCAGGCCTTCGAGCACATCGATGATGCGCTCCTGAATCTCCTGCCCAGCGTCGGTATCGCTGGGGATCCACTCCTCGAAATCTTCAACAAACGCCATTGCGAAACCAGACGGGTGAGTCTAAAAGCCGTCCCAAAGCCCGATTGTGGTGGAATGCGACGTCATCGGTAGAGGACACACGCTGTCCAATTAAAGGGCTTGGGAACTGCCTTTAGCGGTGCGGCCACATCGACTTTGCGAGCTTCCTCCGGCAAGACTGCGCCGGCCGAAAAGGACGGATGGTCAGTTTCACATCATTTGAGACCACAATGAACCCACAAGGACAATGTTGGCGGTGTATTAGCAGATTGAACGAAACGTTTTGGACGTCGCGCCGACACGAGTTGACGAGACATTGCTCAATTCATGATAACGAGATGTAACGAGGGAATAGCTAGTTCTGCCGTGGCAATTCGTGTGACTAACGCGACGTCAGAATGATGCCAGCGCTGCTTCTTGGTCCGGCAGAATTTTGAATAGTTTATTGAGCTTGGTGATAGCAAAGACCTCGTAGATTTCAGGCCGGATATTGCACAACCGTAGCTTACCCTTGGCTGCTTTCACCTTCTTATCCATCACAAGCAACTTTCCGAGAGCGGCGCTTGACAGATACTCGACATTCGTGAAATCGAGGACGATACTGGTCCGCCCGTCTTCATCAACCAGGCCAAAAAGTTGGTTCCCGATGATCTGAATATTCGTCTCGTCGAGAATTTTCTTGTCGAGGAACTTGGCAACCGTTGCGCCACCGCACTCTTCGATGTCAATACGCCGTGTACCGCTGTTGGCCATTATCCCGGTTCCACTCTACGGGCGTAACTCGCGTCGAGCCAAGCCCTCTTTCCAACGTGACAAGTTGCCCAAACGGCAAACGCTGCTCCGTCGCGCACAATATACGCTAAACGGGTATTCGGTGGTTAGACGTCACCCTCTCCGGCCGTGTCGAATGTCAAAAACCTGTCCGCCGCCAATCGCGTCGACCGCCCGAGGTCGAATATAACCGAAGGCGCTCGGAACTCTCGCCGATTCATATCCATGCGTTGGTTTCAATAGACTTAGCCGACGATCGATCAAAATCGAGGCCATCCGTTCAGTTCGTATCGACATCGACAAGTCATGTTAAAGGCGATTCCTCGACAAAAACATCGATAGCCGCCTACTGGCGATCATCCCGGTTATCAATTGCGCTGTCAAGCAATTTCCACTGTTCGGGTCTACTTTTCGTTGTCATATCGCGCTCCAGTGTTGACATTTTGTGTACCTTGCTTAACGCGCGGAACCGCGCGAATTGCCGGTGACGGCTATCCAGGAGACGAGTCGCTTCACTGATAAATCGTTGCGGGTTCAGCTTTCGCGTCGTTTCGGCGTCGCATGAGACCTGCACCTTCAGAAGGCGAAGGCCGCTGCCAGCCGCTGGCGTGAAGTTTGCTCATTCTCTCTTGCCGGTGGCATTTGGCTGGCGTTCCGTCGCATTTCAGCGGAACCCGTCTTGATGGCGTCCAGTTGATGACGTCCAGGAGGCTGCCGCCCGGCACGTTGGGGGCGTTTTACGCGAGTCGCACCGTTGCCGAAGGTCAGCCTCGCCCGGATTTTCGAATCGATACGGCTAGCCCGTGCGGGAGGCAAAACCGCTTCGATTTGGTTGATCTGATGCCGAAGTTGATCGGCGATTTGCTTCAAACGGCGCAAGAATCATGTTCATACACCGTCAAGTCAACATCAGGCCACCATCTGTCGGTCGCGCGCGCATTCTGAGCATCAGTTCAGCATCGCAGCGGACGGCTGATTTTCGCAATTCCGACACGGCGCAATATGGAATGCCGGGACGTGCGCGTTACGTCGCCGTAGCGTGTTTCGCCCTGTCGATTTGGCTGAGTGCCGAAGTGCCGGCATCGGCCGGTGTCTCTGTTCATCTCACCAACGGCAAGCAGTTGCACGCTGACCGGGTTGGCCCGAAATCGACAGCTCGTTTTCTTGAGTTACGCGTCGAACGCTCAGGCGCAATCGTAGCGAGAAAGCTCTCCTGGGAACGAGTCGTATCGGCTCAGATTGATGGCCGCCTCTTTTCGGGAAAAGAATTGCGACAACGATATCTCAGTCGTCTCGCGGCCGACGAGGTCGATGGTAATCCGTCGCGACAAGTACAAGCAGTCAGTCATTCACAGCTCGATCGCGTCGACCAATTTGAGCTGCCGATCGAATACGGTCTGCAACGAGTTGATGCGCCGTCGGCGTCTTGTTGCACGTCTCCCCGAGGCAGACTGATCAGTGTACGCGATGATCCACTGAGTGCGTATTCAGTTGACGTCGCACGTTTTTTCCCCAACGGCGTGCCCCTGTCCGAAGCGGGTTTCGTACTGGAACTCATGCGAACGAAGAAAGTCGACGATGTCCTTCGGCCGGTGATACGTCCGGCTCTCCCCGAACAGTCGCCATCGGGTTTTAGTCCGCCCGTCGAACGCAGGCCCATCAGGCCCGACCAGCTCCAGGCGATTTCCGTGACCGCTCGGCCGATCAGTACTCAAGGAAAGGCCGATTGGGACGCGTTGGCGGTTTCGGTTCACGGAATCAACAAAGCCGGTCTGCCCGCGAGATTGGAAGGCACGCTGCAAATTGTGCTTTTCGGCCGAGCCCAACAATTGCTCAACTCTCACGGTGACTATTTCGTCAGCTCTCCAGGACGCGTCCGCCGTTTAGCAACCTGGACGCGTCGCGTCACGCATCCAGGGCACTCTCAAAGCGCCTTCGCTCTCGCCGGTGAGAAGCTCCCAGCCAACGTTTTCGTTCTTCCCTTGCCGCGCCCGCTGCCCGACCATGATCTGCGAGTGGCGCCTTACGGCGAACTCAAGGTTGAGTTGCTGGCCCCCGGCCAGGGTGTGTTTGTTGCATCACAGCCCGGACTCGTTTTGCGGCACCTGAGTGCTGTCCGCGACGGTCAATTGTTCGACACTGGGTCGCGATTTCTGCTGGGAGAATCGACGTCGGACAGCCTGATGCGCGTCGGCGCACTAAACCGTCGCCCCCTCACGCGAGACGTCCATAGAAAATCCGGTTGGCGGCCGTAAGGTCGCCGGATGCGCGGACGCGTTTTCTTCAGACATTCGGCACAAGGCTCCCGGTCAACGCCTACGGCCAGATTGCTGCGTCCTCGCCGTCAAGCCGCAACGTTAAGCACTTCGCGCTTCCGCCGGCTTTGATGAACTCGCCCAGCTCAGTGCTATGAGGCGTGTAACCGCGGGTCTTCAATTCAGCTTCCAGATTCGGACATCCGGTGTTAAGCACGACGTCTCTGCCGAGCACGACGGCGTTACAACAAAATCGTGCCGCTTCCTGATCGTCGACTTCGATGAGATGCGGGATATGTTCCGTCATCGCGGATTGCGCGTACTCGTCAAATGCAGGCAGGTAACAAATGGCTTCCGTCGCGCTGAGGGGACAAAAGCACGTGTCGAGGTGGTAATAACGCTCGTCGATCAATTGCAGCGGAATAACACGGCAACCGATCTCGTTGCCCACCCACTGCATCGCCCCGGCATCGCTGCGTATGAGGTATCCGGCGAACAGAGTATCGCCGCAGAACAGCGCATCGCCGGCGCCCTCAAAACTCCACTGATCGGGATGGGCAACGGTCTGGAAACCATGCTCGGAAAACCAGTCATCGTCGATGGGTGTTTCTCCCTGACGCGCCTCGTGACGAAAACGAGAGAGAAACACGGTGTCTCGCATGATGAGACCGGCGTTCGCGGTGAAAACGAGGTCCGGCAGCCCGTCGCAAGGCTTCATCAATTCGACATCCGCCCCCAACTTCTCAAGCAACGCATGAAGATCATGCCATTGCTCTTTCGATCGAGTCGAATCGCTCTGCCGGCTGCGGCTCATCCACGGATTGATCTCGTACTCGATGCCGTAGTAATCCGGCGGACACATGAGAATCGTCGGTCTGTCGAAGCGACTCACGAATGAATTCCTTATGAATATGAATGGACCGTTTACCAGCGAATTGTCGTCTCATTCCGGGAGATGCACCGATTTCGAGAGAATTGAAAACGGTTTGCCCATTTCATGCAATACGGGTTCAGCCGCGGACTGTCTCCCACAGCCGGGGCCGATTCGCGGCGACGTGGCCAACAGGCGTGTCCCCGGGGCTGCATAGCCTGTCAACGAACTGTTACAATGATATCCTGTGATTCGTGTTTCATCGGCTCAGAGATGTATCATGCTGGAATTGTAGTGATACGGGCTGTCGAGCCAAGATAACGAAGGCAGGTCAATGCTGGTGTTTCGCATTTTCCTATTCGCATTAGCGGGGCTTGCTGCCTGGAGTCAGGCTGTCGGAGCGCCACCGGCAGACGAGCCGCCGGTCGACTTTCGCCGCGACATCGAGCCCTTGCTGCGGGCGCGGTGTTTCGAATGCCACGGACCGACAGACCGCGAGGGAGGACTTGCGCTGACGAGCCGCCGCGCCGCGCTGGTGCCAACTGATTCCGGTCACACGGCGATCGTACCAGGACAGCCGGACAAGAGTGAGATCATTCGCCGCGTGATTTCCACCGACGACGAAGAGCAAATGCCACCGGAAGGCACACGACTCACCTTAAAAGAAACACAACTGCTGAAACGTTGGATCGAACAGGGCGCGCGATGGCCGGACGCCGCCGCGCAGCCAAAACACTGGGCTTACGTCAAGCCGGTTCGTCCGCCGCGACCCGGCGTGAACAACAACGCTTGGCCGCGAAACGAAGTCGACACGTTCATTCTTTCCCGGCTGGAAACCGAACAGCTTGCGCCGGCAGAAGAAGCCGAACGGTCAGTGCTCATCCGCCGCGCCTATCTTGACCTGATCGGTTTGCCTCCGTCGGTCGAAGAAGTGGATGCATTCTTGAACGATCGTTCTCCAGATGCCTTCGAGGCGGTTGTCGATCGGTTGTTGGCCTCTCAGCACTACGGCGAGAAATGGGCGCGGGGTTGGCTCGATCTTGCCCGGTATGCCGATTCGAACGGTTTCCAAGCCGATCAACTCCGCGATGCGTGGGCCTATCGCGATTGGGTCATTCGAGCGCTCAACGCAGACATGCCCTTTGATCAGTTCACGATCGAGCAAGTCGCCGGCGACCTGCTGCCGGGGGCGACGATCGATCAACGCATCGCGACGGGTTTTCATCGCACGCCGACGTGCAACGTCGAAGCGGGCGTCGATCCGGAAGCAAATCGCGTCAATCAGGTGTTCGACCGAGTCAACACAACCGGCACCGTCTGGCTGGGGGAAACGCTGGAGTGCGCTCAGTGCCACAACCATAAGTACGATCCGTTCAGCCAACGCGATTACTATTCGCTGTTTTCGTACTTCAATAACACGCCGCTCGAGGTCAAGAGCGAAGATGACAAAGGTGTCTCGTTTAACTTTTACGGCCCCAAGATGGAATTGCTGTCGCCACCGGAACAGTCGGCTCTTTTGGCGAGCCTGACGAAGCGGCGATCGGCGGTTGGCTCGGAGATGAAATCGAAATTGGCGGACGCGCTGGCGTCGTTGGAATCCACCGATTCCGCTCCCGACGAGATCGCCGCCATTCTCGCTAAGCCGGCCAAACAGCGGGCGAAGTCCCAGAAAGACAAGTTGCGCTCGCACGCCATCGAGCAGCATCCGGAAATCAAACAGCTCCAATCGCGAAAAGCCGACCTGGACGAGTTGATCGCCAAGTGTCAGCCGGCGACGACGCTGGTGATGGTCGAAATGGACGAGCCTCGGCAGAATCACATCTTCATTCGGGGCGAGTTTCGAAACAAAGGCGCGGACGTCGAGCCGGGCGTTCCCGAGGCGCTTCACGCACTTGGCGACAATGCCCCCAAAAACCGGTTGGGACTGGCGAAATGGCTTGTCGATCCGGAAAACCCCCTCGTAGCGCGGGTAACGGTCAATCGTTGGTGGGCGGAGATTTTCGGACGAGGTTTGGTGCGGACTGCCGAGAATTTCGGGCTGACGGGCGAAAAGCCTTCGCACCCGGAACTGCTCGATTGGCTGGCCGTCGAGTTCGTCTCGTCCGGCTGGTCGATGAAGCACATTCACCGGCTCATCGTGACGTCGGCCATGTATCGGCAGTCGGCCCGCGCTGAGGCGTCGGTACGAGAGCGCGATCCCGAAAACGTGTTCTACGCGCGCAGTCCCCGTCTCAGGCTGCCCGCCGAGGCGATTCGCGATTGCGCGTTGGTAACCAGCGGGTTGCTCTCAAAGCAAATGTGTGGGCCGCCCGTCTATCCGCCGCAGCCAGACGGAATATGGCATCATGCCGGACGCAATGCTCCAACGTACCGAACTGCCGATGATAACAACCGCTTTCGGCGCGGCGTCTACGTCGTTTGGCGGCGGGCCGCCCCTTATCCCAGTTTTGTCAATTTCGACGCTCCCGACCGCACGACCTGTATGGTCCAACGTTCGCGGACGAATACGCCGCTTCAAGCGCTCACGCTGATGAACGACGAAGCGAACATCGAAATGGCGGTATCGTTGGCCGAGCGGGTGTTGAAAGAATGCCCTGGGCAGGAACTCGAGTCGCGAGTCGTTTATGCTTTCCGTCTGTGCGTGGCCCGGCTTCCACAGTCGGCCGAAGTTGAACACCTTATAAACGTTTACCGGCAGGCGCATGAGCGTTTTCGTGACGACGAGAAGGCGGCTCGGTCATTGGTTGGAAAACATGGCGGTGCATCTGGACGCACATCGGCCGATGATGTGAGCGAGTGGGCGGCCTGGTTTTACGTTTCGAACGTGCTTTTGAATCTCGACGAAATGATTACGAGGGGTTGAGGTGATGGTTCAACCGCAGACGTCTGTCAGCCGCCGCGAGTTCCTTGCGCGTTCGAGCGTCGGTATCGGCAGCGCGGCTCTGGCGTCGCTACTCGCTGGTGAATCGAAGGGTGCGCCGTCATCGAATGACGTTTCCGGCGTGAAGCGTTCCCACTTCATGGGCAAGGCGAAGAACGTCATCTTTTTCCATATGGTGGGTGCTCCGTCGCAGCTCGACTTGTTCGACTACAAGCCGATTCTCAACGAGCACGACGGCAAGCTGATGCCGGACGACTTGTGGAAGGACCTGCGTCTGGCGTTCATCCGCGAACAACCCAACCTGCTCGGCACGCCCTTTCAGTTTCGAAAGTGGGGAGAATCGGGCAACGAACTTTCGGAATTGCTGCCGCATTTGGGCGCCGTTGCCGACGAATTGGCCGTCATCAAGTCGATGCACACCGAGCAGATCAACCACGGCCCGGCGCAGGTGCTCATGCAGACCGGTTTCGCACAGTTCGGACGTCCCTGCATCGGCGCTTGGACAAGCTACGGCTTAGGCAGCCTCAATCGCGATCTTCCCGTGTTCGTGGTTATGAACACCGGAACGATCGCCGGCGGCGGCAACAGTCTGTGGGGCAGCGGTTTTCTTCCGTCAGTCCATCAGGGCGTCGAATTCCGCAGTTCTGGTGACCCGGTCCTGTTCCTGTCGAACCCGGCTGGAATGAGCCGTAGCGATCGCGGCCGCATCGTGTCGAGCATCAATCATCTCAACCGTTTGCGGTTCGACGAACTAGGCGACCCGGAAATCGCCACGCGGATCAGCCAGTACGAAATGGCCTACCGGATGCAGGCAGCCGTACCGGAACTAATGGATGTCTCCGGAGAAACCGAAGCGACGCACAAAATGTACGGCACCGAGCCGGGAAAGGCGAGTTTTGCCAACAACTGCCTGTTGGCTCGGCGGCTTGTCGAACGGGGAGTGAGATTTGTCCAGCTATACGATTCCGGCTGGGACATGCACAGTAACGTCTTTCCCAGTTTGAAGAAGAAATGTCGCCAGGCAGACCAACCGATCGCCGCGCTCATCAAGGACCTCAAGCAGCGGGGGTTGCTCGACGAGACGCTCGTCATCTGGGGGGCTGAATTTGGGCGAACGCCCATGCTTCAACTCAGAGGCAGTGACGGCGATGACTTCAAGAAGCGAGCGGGCCGCGATCATCACAAGCACGCTTTCAGCATCTGGATGGCCGGCGGCGGCGTGAAACCGGGAATCACTTACGGCAAGACCGACGACTTGGGCTTTTCGGTCGTGGAAGACCCCATGCACGTCAACGACTTTCACGCGACGCTACTGCATCTGTTGGGGCTCGATCACGAACAATTGACCTACACCTACCAGGGACGCAAGTTCCGGCTGACCGACGTCGGCGGCAACGTCGCTGAGAAGTTGCTGGCGTAAACGGTTGCGCCGGTTCGAGTCGACGCCACCAAACTAGATCGCAAATTGTCGTTACGACGAAAGCCTTTCCAGAACCCGGTCGTGTTGAAGTGGGACGCCACAAATAGTCGGCACACGGCGCCGATCAGAGGGTTGTGGGATCACTTTTAGGAGACATCGATGAGAACGCGCCTAGGCACGATGTTCGCGCTGTTGTTCCTGTTTTCAGCCGTTACGACAGCAGCGGCCGCGGCAGAAAAGCTCAACGTGCTGTTCGTCATCTCGGATGATTTGAACAACGGGTTGGGGTGTTATGAGCATCGGCTCGTCAAGTCGCCGAACATCGACCGGCTGGCGAGTCAGGGGCTGAAGTTCGACCGCGCCTATTGCCAGTATCCGCTGTGCAACCCGAGCCGCGCGTCGATGCTCACGGGAATGCTTCCCGGCAATACCGGAGTGCATCAAAACAAAACGCACTTTCGCAAGAAGAACCCCGATGTGGTCACACTGCCGCAACTGTTTCGCAATCACGGCTACTTCGTTGCCAGAGTCGGCAAGCTCTACCACTACGGTGTGCCGCGTGAGATTGGAACGAGCGGTGTGATGGACGACCCCGCCTCATGGGATCAAGTCGTTAATCCGCGGGGCCGCGACAAAGACGACGAAGACAAAATCTTCAGCCTGATTCCGGGCCGGTTCGGTGGGACGCTTAGCTGGCTGGCCGCCGACGGCACAGACGATGAGCAAACCGACGGCATCGGTGCGAACGCCGCCGTCAAAATGCTCGAAGAGCATCAGGATGAGCCGTTCTTCCTTGCGGTCGGTTTTTATCGGCCGCACACGCCGTATGTGGCGCCGAAGCCGTACTTCGAATCGTATCCGACGACAGCGATCAACCTGGCTCCCGTCGAGGACAATCGAAACCTGCTTCCCCCAGCGGCACTGGGTAGCGCCAAGCGGGAACACTCCAAGCTCAACAACAGGCTGCGGCGCGAGGCCATTCAGGCCTACTACGCGTCGACGACGTTCATGGACGCGCAGGTCGGAAAACTGCTCGATACCGTCGATCGCCTCGGACTGACCGAGAAAACCGTCATCGTGATGACCAGCGATCACGGGTACCATCTCGGCGAACACGGACTATGGCAAAAGATGAGCCTATTCGAGGAATCGGCCCGCGTGCCGATGATCATCTCAGCTCCCGGGATGAAGGCGCGCGGCAAGTCGACCCAGCAGTTGGCCGAGTTGCTCGATCTTTACCCCACGCTTGCCGACGTCTGCGATCTCCCTGCACCGGAACACCTCGGTGGGCAAAGCCTGAAGGCCCTGTTGGACGATCCGGAGCAGTTCACCAGGCCGGCCGCGATCACGAAAGTCCTCCGCCGCGGAAAGCGAAACTCGGGGAAAAAGGAATACTTCGGTTACACGATCCGGACCGACCAGTACCGCTACACCGAATGGGACGGCGGTGAACAGGGCATCGAATTGTACGATCATACGACCGACCCGAGTGAGCATCACAATCTCGCCGACGACGAGTCGATGGCGCCGACGCTCACAAAGATGAAACATCTGCTCGAGGATCGGCTCGCAGGAAAGTCGTAGTGCCCGATCGAATGATAGAGCCGACGACCGAACGGGCCGTCGCTCGGACGATCAGCGTCCGTTCCCGCTAACGCGGCGCGGTGAATAGAAGGTTCGGACGTCGACGCATTCCATTCCGGCTCGGCGAGCCGCCTCGACGCCCGGATCGGTATCTTCATACACACGGCAATGGGCGGGCTCGACACCCAGCCGCCGGGCTGCTTCGAGAAAGACATCGGGGGCCGGCTTGTGGTGTTCGACGTCGTCGGCGGTCACAATCGCGTCGAAGCAGTCGAACAATCCGATGTGTTTGAGAATTCGTTCGCAGATTGATCGCGTCCCGCCGGTCGCCACCGCGAGCGGTAACTTGCCCACGTGCTCGCGAACGATGTCGACAACAGGCCCGATCGGTTCGACGAGATGCAGCGATCGTTCGAACGTTGCTTCCTTGGTGTCACCCATGCTTTGGGCGTCAAGGGCTTGCCCCGATTCGCCGATGATCACTTCGGCAACCTTCGCGGTCGGCCAGCCGCCCATCGCGTAGAAGCGGTCTTCTTCCAATGCGAGTCCGTACGAATCGAGCGTCGTCACCCAGGCTTCGTAATGGGGCGGCATCGTATCAGCCAGCGTTCCGTCGCAATCGAAAATAATTCCCTTGATGTCCATTCTTTTCTCAATCGTCCTCTAATGTGTGTTTTTGATTGACGTACATCGCAACCCGGCAGCAGGCGCTATTCGTCTCGCCGTGACGTGGTGTCGTTTTCTGAGCGACATCCCCAAAACCGACTGCGGCGTGCCGAACGACGGGGCACTCACATCGACACGAGCGAATTGAGTGCCCGTGGAATGCCGTTCAGTCGACTCAAGCCTCGCTTCGTCAGTAAATTGGCCTTGAGCATCTGCGCCCGAAGCGCCGTTGGTGCGAAATAGGTGTAACGAGCCGTCTGGTGGAGTGTCGTGCACCATCTCTTCTTGTATTCGAGCGATCCCGGGCCCTGATCGATCAGGCGGTCGCCCCGTTCAAAACTATCCTGTATCACGCGGTCAATAATGACGGCTCCCGCCCCTTCCTGCGGAAAGGACTTGTCAAACCCAGTGCGAAGGGCGTCGAACCGTCCTCGGTAGTGGTATCCGTAATAGAAGGCGACCGGCTGCCTGTCAACGACGAGCAGGCTCAAATCGACCGCACCGGCACGGCTCGCTGCACTGTGCACATCCCGCAAAAAGGGACGAATGCACTCGTGTGACATCGTCGTGCCAGTGCCTGAACTGTCTTGCCAACTTGCTTCGGCCACCTGTTGGCACATGTCATACAGGTCCCAACGGGGATCGTCTTCACCGTGCTCAATACCGCGTGGACGATACCGAATGAATTCGACCGTTCCCTCCGACGCCACCCGAGCTTCGTTCTTGCGGCGCGACTTCCGCCAGTTCTTTGATCGCTCCTTGACGTAGTCGTCATACGTACCACTGAGTTCGATGATGGCCGTCGTATTCCAGTCGCGGGCAAACGTGTTTAGACCGGCTTTGTCGAGAGCGCTATGAGTGGAGCCCGTCTCAGTCCCCTGCTCGTCGACCCAGCGCAGCTCAAACACATCCCACTCGCGGCGCGATTGCCGAATCGCTTCGGCGGTCGCCACCAACGCATGCCCCGGGTCGGCGCCGATCGGTCCATAGCTCGACCCCCACTCATCCAGCGGGTACGTCAAGTAGCGTAGCCAGCCGAGTCGCGTGCGAACGGGACGGATGACGAGCGGAACAATGCCCACGGGCGCGCCGTTTTCGCTGACGACGAACACTCGTAGGACGTTCCCTTCACTAAAGTGATTCCAGAGTTCTTCGAGCCATTCCAGCGACTGGAAAAACGAGGCCCCTGCGGTGGCGCGCAGCAACCCAGTCCATGCCTCCCGGTACTCCGAGAGCATTTCGACGTCGTTGATTTCGCGAACGTCAGTCATGCTGCCCCGCTCTTTTCGTTTTGGACACCACCGAGCGGACTTCCCGCTTCAGGCGGCGGGCGACGCGTAAAGCCTGAAACTTCCACCGCGGCCGCCGATACACGGCCCAGACGAGTTGATTGCGGTGGGTGCTCAGCTTTCGCTTGTGATGCGAATCGCCGGCCAGAAAGTCGTAGGCGTCGAATCCACGCCTGAGACATTCCTCGATGCACAACACGTCGGCGATCATCCCGGGGCTCTGTCTTCCCGAATAGGGGGCCGACCCCGCCTGGTAAACGAGCGCTCGGTTACGGTCGATGAACAATTGCAGGCAACCAACGACGTCGCCGCCGGAACGAACGCGGAACAGACCCATGCGACCGCTTGGAATCAAACGGGCGATCAGATCACGATGAAAGTTCTCAAATGGTTTACTGGCGTAGCAGCCCGGTTTACCGTCGGCGTTCCAGCGAGCCTGATGGAGTCGGATCAGGTCTTCGAAAATCGATTCCGCGTGGTCGGTCGTCTCGGCCCATTCCGTTTGGAGATCGCCGTAAGCGTTTAGGTTTTTGCGAATGTTTTTACGCGTGGCGTGGCCGAACTGCGCAATGCTGTCGATTTGTGCGTTGCGGGATCCCGCGAGGTCGAAGTAGTAGCTATCCCGGGTATCGACGTGCCAAGTGGTTTCGGCGGTCGGGAGCGATTGCAGGCTTGCCGCGGTCATGCCGTCGAATCGGAGTTCATCCCAAGCTCGCTCACGATGGAGGCGACCTAGCAGTCCACTCAGAAACTCGGCACGATCGGCCCCAGCGACGAGAACGTCGTTGTATTCGACACAGACGCTATCAGATTCAGGTTCACCGGCCGTTCCCAGGTGAATCGATTTCACCGGGATCGGCCCTGTCCGCTGCGCGACACCCTCGGTGACAAGACAAACGCCGACCGGCAGCGCGCTGCGCCGCGCCACGGCGAACCGATGTGGAACCGCTTCACCGAAATGGGTTAGCCAGGCTTCCGTCCAATCAGCCGAACAGGCAAGTGAAACGTCCCCGAGCCGGGACTCAAGGCAACGCCAATCGCGCAACACCGCTTGCCGGTGCTCAGCCGGCCGAAACGAGATCGACAACGCGTCACGCGCCGCCGGGGGTGCATCCGGCGGCCGATCGGCGATCTCATTTGTGGTGGTGGCGGAGCGGATCATGGGCAGTGCCAAATGAAATCTCAGGCGATTCGATCAAGCCAACGGCTGCGGCGACAGGCGCAGCGCAATGCCGAATGGATTATTGGTGTGTGCATGTCGGAGTCGAACGGGATGTACGAACCACGCTGACACGACGTTCAATGGCACGTTACGGGTTTGTGAGATGCTCAGCAGAAGTATGGTTTGAGGCAGGAAATCATGCGTAGATCGCTTGGCGGGAGAAGAAGACTTCCGACGACACCGGGATCGATTGTGCGGGTTGTTTCGATCGCTAGAGCCGAAAATCGGCCGGTATACGAATTTCGCGCCAGACAGCCAGACGTCGAGTGGCCGATCTGAACGGGCTATTTCTTGGGAGGTCGTCGGTAGTCGAAAGCCGGCTTCTGCCCAGGCTGCATCAACGACTCGTACTTTCGACTCGTTAGCCGTCTGTCCAATTCCTTGCGGGCCTCCTCCAGGACGTTCGGCTGCGAGTAGAGATCCCACGCGGTCGACGCAAGAACGCGGGCTGCCAGGTTCATGCCTTTGCGGGCAATCCCGGTGCCTCCCGCCGCGACAGCCTGCCACGAATGACCGGGCGTACCCGGCACCCAGCAACTCGTCGTGAAGCCTGTCGTCGGCACCACCCAGGAAACATCACCCACGTCGGTCGAGCCCTTGCCGATCGTACCGCTGCGGTCGACCACCTTCTTTAAGCTGTCGAGCGATTTTGGCTTGGAGAGCGTCTCTTGTATCTTCAGCGCGAACTCGATTTCCTCGGCCGAGTATTCGAGGTCGTTGAGTTCTTTGAGATTGGCCGTCGCCACTTGTGCCAACGCATTGTTGGGCAGGATGTTCAGAATGCCGCCTTCGAAATTGATGTCGAGCTTGGTTTGTGTAGCGAGCGCGCCGGCGCGAGCGCATAGGATTAACCGATCGTAGAGAGGTCGAAGCACCTGCGAATCGGGGTGGCGAATGTAATAATAGACTTCAGAAAATTCGGGCACGACGTTGGGTGCGTCGCCGCCAGCGGTGATGACGTGATGGATTCGCGTCGTTTCCGGCGTGTGCTCGCGGAGCAGTTGCGCCGCGAAATTGGTCAACTCGACGGCATCGAGCGCCGAGCGTCCTTGTTCGGGGGCACCTGCGGCATGGGCGGCTCGGCCCCGAAAACGAAACTTGACCGCCATTCGCGCGAGCGTCGTGCGATCACCGGCCGAGTTGTGGCTGCTGGGATGCCAATGCAAAACGGCATGGCAGCGTTTGAACAACCCTGCGCGAACCATGAACACCTTCCCGCTGCCTCCTTCTTCGGCCGGGCAACCGTAATAGCAGACGGTCCCTTTGACGGCGCCGCTACGGATCTGTTCCATCACGGCGATGGCCGCTGAAGCCGATGCTGCGCCAAACAAATGATGTCCGCAGGCGTGCCCGTACGTCGTCTCATCCCGTGGTTCCCGATAAGGAACCGGTTGTTGCGACAAGCCGGGTAGCGCGTCGAATTCACCGAGAATGCCGATGACCGGTGGTTCGCTTCCGTATGTGGCGATAAATGCTGTCGGAATGTCAGCCACGCCTCGCTCGACAGAAAATCCGTGCTTTTCGAGTAGTCCGCTGAGCAAAGCGGACGATTTCGACTCCTGGTAGCCAGGCTCAGCCCAAGCCCATATCTTCTGAGCCGCTTCCCAGGTCTCGTCGCCGCGTTGTGCGATCGACTCGATCATCGCAGCCTGTTGAGCGAAACAAGTGCTGGGCACTAGCAGTGCGGCAGCCAGTCCGATGGCGCGGACGGTTTTGTTGACGATGTTTAGGGTCATTGGGTGGTGAACCAATCGGATGGGAATAACTCAGACAGCCGCACGTTCAATTGAGTCAGCGCCGGCATTGAAGTGCGAACGGCGAGCCCGGTCAAAGTCCGCACTCACTCCCATTATGGGACTGGGCACAGCGACAAATCAACGGATTCTTGCCTAGCAGAGTTGTACACGTCATCTGGCGTAGATCGCCGCATTCTTCCGTTCGGCGGACATCTTGCGACACAATACGGTGTCCAGGCGACGGAATCGCACCGTGACGCGGCATCGATACCGGAGTTCGTTTTGCCTAACTCACCACCAATTCGGTCAGCGGGCCGACGGTGACTGTTGAGACGTGGCCGAGTGGGTAGGCGTCGAGCAGTTCGCGGATGTGGTCGATCGTCATCGAACTCAGCACGTTGAGATCGTCTTCGACGGAACGGTATTCGCGGCGGTAAAGCCAATTGCTTCCGAGCGAACCGAGCCGGCCCATCGGCCGTTCGCTGCGGAGCACGACGCGGGAGGCGACTTTGCTCTTAGCGATTTCGAGTTCCTCCTCGCTCACGCCGCCCGGCTTGGCGGGATCGACACCTTGATAAATCGCGTCGATACGTTCCAGGTTTTCGGCCGTTGACTCGGGGTTGCAGCTCAGATAGGTCAACCAGGTGCCGCTCCCGTCGTATTCGTTGTAGCCAATCTCCGCCGCTTCGGCCAAACCGGGGTCGACGAGTTCCCAGTACAGGCGGCTTCCCGAGTCGTCGCCGACGATCACCGAGAGCAGTTCGGCGGCGAATCTGAGCGGGCTGGCTGCGGTGGGAGCCGGGGCCATCCGCATCACGTGTTGCTGTACGCTGCCTTCCTTGGTCAGGACGGAAAGTCCTCCGGTGGGCTGTGCCTCATCGGTGGGGCGGTCGGTCTGACCCGCCGGCCACCGGTTGCAGTATTGTTCGGCGAGCTCAAGAATCTCGGGCCATTCCGCTTTTCCAGCGATCGCCAGGACGACGTTTCCCGCTTTGTACTGCTGGGCATGATACGCGCGCATCTGGTCGGACGTCAGCGCTTCAATGCTGTTCTTCGAGCCGAGAATGCTGCGTCCCAACGGATGCCCGTTGAAATGCAATTGCATGGTCTGTTCGTAGGCCGTAAACGCCGGCTGATCCTCGTACATGCCGATTTCTTCGAGAATGACCTTCTTTTCCATGGCGAAGTCATCGACGCGCAACGTCGGGTAAAGCAGCCCAGCGAGAATCTCGAACGTCTGCGCGAAATACTCGGGCAAAATGGCCGCGTAATACAGGGTCACTTCCTCGCTCGTCGAAGCGTTGTACTTGGCGCCGACCTCGTCGAAAATGCGGTTGACGTCGTCGGCTGAGAACTTTTCGTCACCCTTAAACGCCATGTGTTCGAGAAAATGGCTCACTCCCGAGACGTCTGACGTTTCATCGCGCGAGCCTGTTCGCACGAAGAACCCGACAGCCAGGCTCTGTGCGTTTGGGTTCAACTCGGCAACAATCTGCAGACCGTTGTCGAGGCGGGCCTTATGAAACTGCACGGGGTTCCTCCAAGGGCTCAGGACCGATCGTGAGAATGGTAAATTCACCGGCCGGGTGGCGGTTGACGTAATCAGTTACGGTGGCAACCGTCAGTTGTTCAATTTTGTCTCGCACTTCAGCCAACGTGTTGACGCGGCCCAGATGAAACCAGTCCCGCGCGATCGACGAGGAGCGCGAGACGCTCGATTCTTGCTGCATGATGAGCGAACTCTTCGCCCGGGCCTTGCAGCGATCAAGCTCGTCGTCTTTAATCTCCGCCCCTGCGGTTGCCAGACGTTTGAGCTCATGGACCGTCACGTCCAAAGTTTCTTGCGCCCGTTCGGCCGTCGTGCCGGCATAGCACAGCACGCGGGCTTCATCCTTGAGGCTGCTGAGCGACGCGGAGACCGCGTAACACAACCCGCGTCGTTCACGAACTTCGGTGAACAGCCGGGCGCTCATGCCGCCGCTCAAGACACTCACCGCAGCCCAAGCCGCGTAGTAGTCCGGATCACGATACGGCACACCTTCGTAGGCGATGCCAATATGTGTCTGCGTCGAACTATGATCGATGTGATCGCGCGCCTTCCCGCGCGGCCCGGTTTCATAACTCGGGGCAGACTTCGGCTGCCATCCGCCAAATATCTCGTCGGTGTGCTTGATCACCTGATCGATGTCGACGTTTCCGGCGATTCCCAGAATCGTCTCATCGGGCCGGAAACAGCGGTTGTAGTGGGCTTGTGCCGACTCAATGCTGAGCGCTGGGAGATCGGAGAGTTCTCCGTCGCTCGGCAAGCCCCAAGGCGCGTCGTAACACCGTCGCCGGAGTTCCTGCATGATCTTCTGCCGAGGCTCGTCTTCCATGGCGAGCAACGCTTGTTCGACACCCGCGCGGGCCGGCTCGAATTCCTCTGTGGGGAGCCGAGGTTGCTGAATGATCTCACCGTAAATTCTCAGTGCCTCGTCCAGGTTCGAAGCTAATGTGGCACCGGTGAACGTTAGGTGCGTGTTGCCGATACTTTCGTGTCGCTGCAAGCCGAGATTGTCGAGAGCCGACGAGAGTTGCTTGGTGTCGCGATCACCGGCCCCGCGGGTCATGAGATCACAGAGGACGGCGGCCGAGCCGCATTGACCAACAGGATCGAAGATGCTGCCGCTGGGCACCAGCAATGAAAAAGCCGCCGACTGCACGTCGGACATTCGTTCGACGACCAGCGTGAGCCCGTTGGCGAACGTGTGCGTCTGGATATTCTGATCCTTCATGACCGTCCTTGTCTGGAATCGGCGGCGGCGTGCTAAACGATGGCGGCTTCCATGGCAATCGACTTGTACATGGTACGCGCCAGGCGGAATCCGACGGACTTGTAGAGTTCAATCGCCGGGGAATTGCTGGCAGTGACTTCGAGCGAAACCCGCCGTCGGCGCGCCTGACGAAAACCGTGAAGTGCCTTGAGAACCAGCGCACGTCCTAAACCCATTCCGCGATGTTCGGCAACGACGCCTACGTTCTGCACCGAACCGACTGAACCGGTTGGTCCAAGCCCTTGGATCGTGCCGCAGTCGGCCGGCAGGACCGGCTCGCCCAAGTCGTGACCTTCCCAATCGCGCGTGATGAGCCAAGTCGTTTCTGGGAGGAACGTTTTTTGACGGACGATTTCCTGCATCAGGTTGAGGCAACCGGCGTATTCGCCGAGGCAGGGGAAAACGCGTCCGTCGAGTTCGTCGTGAAAGCTGTCGCGCATCGCCTGGGCGTGGCGTTCGACCAACTCCTGTTCCCACGAGAGCCAACGATACCCGTCCGGAAGCACCGCGTGAGGCAGGGACGCAATCGTGAAATCAAACTCCATGCGGTAACGCCGTACGTACGTCATCGCGGTGGTCATGGGCGGCGTGCCTTCTCTAGGTGCGGTAAACGCCGAAGGGCTCGGGCAGATATGCCTCATCAGCACGTACGATTCTATCACGCAGCGTCAGGCTGTCAACGAAACGCGTGCCAGTGACCGGACTTAAGTCGAGCAACCGCTTGTCGTATCGATTATTCGTTTTCGGCCGGCCCGCACGGACGACTAGACCATGTCTAGTTCCGTTGTAGCCGCTCTAGACGCGATTGAAGCTCAAATATGAGCATTTGAGTTGCCACAGTTTCACGGGGCGTGTTCTAGTTGTGCGCTGTGGTCTGCTTGGTCGGGATCGCACGGCTGGGTCACGTGCCGCCCACGCGCTGCCTTAGCCCAACGACGAGCAACAATTCGCCAACCCGGGGGTGACTTGGCTCGCTCAATCGCATGGCTGTCCCGATAGTAAATCTGATTCGGCCTCGAAATGTGACTTGGCCAAGGGCCTCCGGTAGGTTATACTTCGGGCAGACAGCAGCTTTTCTTACGAAAGCTGGGTCGATGTGGCTGGAAGTAAGCGAGTAGCGCTATTGATGCGAACACAGGTGATGTGAACGCAAGGCGTTTCCGGCCGAACGGGGTTTTCTGGCAGAGCTGGATCCTCTTTCAACCCCGTAGAATTTGTGCCGGCATGTCGGCCGCACATCTCCGCTGCCAACCACCGGTTGTGTTGACCGCTCTGGAAAGCCGCCCGCGTCAAGAATGGACGCACTGAATTCTGTGACTTTACTTGTTTGTCCAGAGTTCCCGTTGAAGCGGCGTTTGCTATTTGGTGGTCACGGTCTAACCTGCTGCACCTGGGCGAACATCTAAGGAGCCGGTGAGTTGATTCACCTGCTCCCGCGCACCGGCTTTACGCGTGCGCTGTTGTCGTCGGGTGATCCTGGCAACCATTCTGTGGTTGATCGCCCACACTCCGATTGACGTCCGACAAGTGTCGGCTTCCTCGCTTCGGAAGGCGCCATTTGAATCGACTTGTACGAATGGTTTTCGCGTAGCCCCGATGATTGCGGACTCAGGCGAAAACCCATGAAAACACAAACACATCAAACAAAAAATTTGCTGTAAGGAAAACCATTGAAGACATTTGAGGAAATTGACTTAATTGCCCCGGTCCAGCGTGCGCTGGTTGATGAGCAGTACAAGACTCCGACGCCCATTCAAGCGCAGACGATTCCTGCTGCGCTGGATGGACGTGATGTGCTTGGCTGTGCGCAGACGGGGACCGGCAAGACGGCTGCGTTCGCTCTGCCGATTTTGAATGAGCTGGGACGACGAAATCGCAAGGCGATACCGAATCGGCCTTTTGTGCTCGTATTGGCCCCCACACGAGAGCTGGCGATCCAAATTGGGGAGAGCTTCGCGACGTACGGCAGACATCTGAAGCTTCGTCATGCTTTGGTGTATGGCGGCGTCAGCCAGGGAAACCAGGTGCGGACGCTGAACCGGGGTGCGCACGTTCTTGTCGCCACGCCGGGCCGGTTGCTCGACCTGATGAACCAGGGGCACATCGAGTTGGATCGGTTGGAAGTATTCGTTCTGGACGAAGCCGACCGCATGCTCGACATGGGTTTTCTGCCGGATCTCAAACGGATCATCAACCATCTGCCGGACCAACGGCAGTCGTTATTCTTTTCGGCCACCATGCCGCCAAAGATCACCCAGCTCTCAGAGCGACTCCTGACGACACCCGTCAGCGTCAACGTCACGCCCAAATCGACGAGCGTGGAAAAAATCGAGCAGCGGGTGTTGTTCGTCGAACGCAGCGGTAAAAAGGCGCTGCTACGAAAAATTCTCTCAGACGACGTCGTCGAGCGAGCGCTCGTTTTCACCAAGACCAAGCGAGGTGCGAACATGCTCTCGCAACAGCTCGCGCGAACCGGCATCAAGGCAACCGCGATCCACGGCAACAAGTCGCAGAACGCCCGACAGCGGGCTCTTGACTCGTTCCGCCGCAAGCAAGTGCAGGTGCTCGTGGCGACGGATGTCGCCGCGCGAGGCATCGACATCGACGGCATCACGCACGTTGTCAACTACGACCTTCCGATCGAACCGGAGAACTACGTCCATCGGATCGGCCGCACCGGCCGGGCCGGCGCGGAGGGAGTTGCCCTGTCGTTCTGCTGTGCCGGCGAACGCCGCGAGCTACGGGCGATCGAGCGACTGATCGGCCAAAAGGTGCCGCCTGCCGACGGCCAACCCCAGCCCGAATCGAGCGAACGCGAGAAAGCACATCAGCCGCGAGACCGAGGAGAGGCCGCCGCCAAGCGACCTGCTGCAAAGGGTTCAGGCCGGAAACGGCGTACTTTTCGTCGTTCGACCGATGCATCGGGCGAACAAGGTCATTCCAAGCAGGGCCGGAGGC
>Ga0315336_1001669_pt1 | contig 40175 bp, 32 predicted proteins | sample ASW5metaG_FD_204512 | JGI IMG/M metagenome (GOLD analysis project Ga0315336, IMG submission 204512) | Ammonia-oxidizing marine archaeal communities from Monterey Bay, California, United States - ASW #5 | ecosystem: Environmental > Aquatic > Marine > Intertidal zone | place: USA: California... | reverse complement strand
TAGGTCGCGCAGCCCGTAAGATTGCCGCTAACAAACTCGACTGTATAAATTACAACGCCGGCGCTTTTCATCGCCGTACAAGTCGCCAGCATTTTCTGGTCAATTTTGTCCGGATAGCTATCGCCATCACTTGGTAAGCTCGTATTCAAAAAGCCCCTATAATCATAGTAACTATGGGTAGGGCTTGTATCGAACCGTTCTGAGCGCGCATACGCATGGTATCGGTCATAGCTACCTAGAGTGTTCACACCATCTGTCATCAGGATAACAACTTTATCCATATATTCTTCACCATAATCGAGAGGTAACGCCGTATAGCCGGCCAGCAAGTTCAATGTTGATGAATCATACCATTCGCCTCTCCATCTTGGGGAAAGCGCTCGCCAACCCCAGACAAGACCAATATTAACGGCAGTAGCCCCATCAGCAACCATGTCATCGATTTTGTCAGTAATGGTCGTTTTTTCCGCAGTGAGCGGCAAAATTACCGGTGGACAATCTTCATTTGGCCCGCGGTTGCTATTTAGGGAGAAATAATCGCCTGAGCTTGACGAGTATCTCTTCCAGTTATTTTTCATTACATTATCGTTAACATATTCACTGGACTCACTCGGATTGTCATAAAAAGTGTTATCCAGGTCTTTGTGATAATCATCCCAAAAATACGGCACAAAGTCATTGCTGGGTGGATCATCTGACATATCAACGGTTCCGTTAATCAGATGGTCGCGCATTTCCACACAACCTTCCCAGCCATAGACCGTGTCATTGACACTGTCGCCAGTAACATCCCGGCCCAAAGTGGTATTTGAAGAATCTTGCGTAAAGATACTGTTAGAATTGCTTGTGAGATTTGCAGGATAGCTGGTTTTCAACCATCCAATATTCTGCGGTCCGATGTTCACTGTCGTTGTGTACGGCACAATACCGACCCAAAGTTTGTCATTTGTTTCATTCCCGCCATAGAGAATATCAATCAGGTTAGTTGACGCCTCTTTTAGCACGGACAGGCGTGTACCAGATCCCGAAGAAGACGTCATAGAACCGGTATTATCCAATACCAAGACCAACTCCATACCGCGGTTATCTCGTTTAATTTCCGTATTTGCACCGACTGTAAGCTCTGGTTGATTGAGAACGTTCATAAAGGTTGTCGTCATGTCGGCGCGAACAGTGAGCGTAATATTTTCTTTATCTGTATCCCAGCTGATGGTGGAGGAATCCATTGTGATTGCAGCTGTTCCCATGTAACCAGGCGGGAAATTTGCATCGAAATACTTCTGTGCATCTGCATAGATTTCAGCGTCTGGGGAAAAGATGTTGCGTCCAGCGGCAAGACCTGCTGCGTCAAGTGCTGTCGAAAGTTTGGATTTCATTACATAAGCTCGGCCAAGATCAACGGAGAGGCCAACGAAACCAAACAGGGGAATAGCAAGAAAAGCAATAATAACGGCCGATACGCCGCGAGTATTACTACCAAATTCTCTCAGAGTCTGGCGAAACGAAGTAAAAATAAATCTCATGTTCATGCTGACACCATATTCAATATGACGAAATTAATAGCCAATAATATGTGCCTAAAACATTAACGTTGCCTAAAGAACTCGCATAAATTTCTACAAAATTTTATCTAACTATTAGAAAATAGATCTCCATATACGCTGAATAATACTCTTCTTTATTATAGGCATATAAAAGAAACAACATCATACTCGTTCATTTTTTGAAATTTTTTATAATAAATATCAAAAATATGTAAAATTTTACACTATTTTTACTTCGATAATCACTACAAAAATCCTTTTTCTTTTAACTAATGATTAATCAATTAGGGCTTTAATGCTGGGCAAGGCGCGAGGCAAGACGAACTTGGAAAGCGCTTTATATGTTAAGGGGCTTTGCAGGTTGCGCTTTGTTGCAGGCTGAAAAGTCTAGGTGCCGACAGGTTGTTTACCTTGAGGGGCTGAAAACCAAGTTTTGTTTAGTGTCAGGAATATTTCCTGAGTATTAGGAGACTGAAAATGATTAAAGTTATTCGTTCTTTCGTAAATGACGAGTCGGGTGCGACAGCCATCGAGTACGGCCTAATTGCAGCACTTGTTGCATTGGTTGGTGTTGTTGCGTTTACTGCTCTTGGTGACACAGTTACCAAAGCATTCAGCGACATTGCTGAAGCTCTTTGTAATGGTACTGGTGGTACTTATTCTATCACGAATACAGGCGCAAACAGCTGCACATAAGATTAGTCTTGTGAGAATCCAGGGTGGAGCGCTTTTCGAAGCGCTCCACCCACCCTACAAATTCCATTCAATATTTTGAATTCTTTGCTGTAGTAGAAATTGGAGGCCGTTATGTTTGAATTTGCAAAGTTTGTTAAAGACGATACCGGAGCCACAGCAATAGAATACGGATTGATAGCGGCCCTCGTCGCCGTTGCCGGAGTTGTCGCATTTACAGCTACGGGTGATTCAGTCCTGACTTCGTTTACGAATATAACTGATGATTTCTGTACTGCAGTTGGTGGTACTTTCACCATGACAAATACGGGTGAAGACAGCTGCGTCTTCTAGATCCTTCCCGGTGATTGCCGGATCGGTATCTGCGTAATTCTTTCCACATGAAAGAACTTCTTTTTGAAATAGATTCCGAATGACCATTGTATATCACTCGATACTATTATTATTGTTCGCGTTAATCGTGTACGCAGCTCAATCTGACCTTCGTGATTTTACAATTCCAAATTTCGTAAGTATTGCAATTGTTATGCTCTATCCTTTGATGATTGCAGTTGCGCCAGACAACATAAACTGGGTAGGCAGTCTGATCGTTGCCATCAGTGTCTTAGGCGTCGGTTTCATCTTTTTCCTATTAAATTTGTTCGGTGCGGGCGACATCAAAATGATTGCCGCACTTTCTTTATGGGCAGGGCCTTCGTTGTTCACAGAGTTTTTGTTCGTGACGGTTGTGGCCGGCGGTTTCCTGGTGATCTTGATAGTTTCACGAGAAGGGTTTCGTCAAGCCTTCGAAGGAACCGGTTTTGCGCGCGGTATAATATTCGCCTTTCGATCCAAAACTCAAGTGCCCTATGGTGTTGCCGTTGCATTTGGGGGATTGAGCATTCTTTTGTCATATGAAAAAATTATCGGCATAAGCACATGAAAAACTCCTAAATTTAACCTGAAATTAATGTCTTGCGGGGTAACGTAGTAATTAATTGAAACATAATGGATTTAGAACCATGGCGCGAAAAATTTTATTAATCGTTTTTGCTCTATTAATCACCGGATCAACCATTTTCTTCGTTCGTAGTTGGGTTGGTCAGCAAAAACAGCCTGTCGCAGAAACCGTTGAGACTGTTCCTGTTAAGGCGGATTATCAAATCCTTGTTGTTTCTACGGATCTTCCTGCAGGAACATTGGTTCAAGAGAAACATCTGAAGTGGCAGCCTTGGCCGGAATCCGATGATATGGAAGATGTGTATGTTGTAGAAGATGTACGCACTTTAGAAGAATTTATCGGAACGGTTGTGCGTCAGGGAGTCGGGAATGGTGAGCCTGTCACTGATTCGAGATTTATTAAACCGGGTGAACAGGGTTTCTTGGCTGCTGTTTTAAATCCTGGTAAACGAGCCATATCTATTGCAGTCAACCCAACAGCCGGAATCGCTGGATTTGTATTTCCGGGCGATAGAGTGGACGTTGTCTTGACCCATGCATTGCTAAAAGAATCTGAAGCTGAAGAAGATGGTACGGCCTCCGCTGCGCGGCGTGCGAGTGAAACAATACTTACAAATGCCCGTGTTATTGCGATGGATCAGTCGACAAATGACCAGGAACAGGAAGCATCCGTACGTGGAATAGCAACTTTAGAAGTATCGCCTAAGCAGGTTGAAATTCTTACTGTCGCCAAGGAGCTGGGGCAATTGACGCTTTCACTTCGGAGCCTCGCGCAGATTGTTGATGAGAAAAACAGTAAAGATGACAAACCCGTTTTCAAGAGAGAACGCGGCCGCGGCCATACTTGGGATAGCGAAGCAAGTTCAATTATTACGGGTCCACGACGTACAGGAATACCCACAACAGTCATCAATGTCGTAAGAGCTGGCGATGCCAAGCAGAAGTTGTTCGACTAAGGAGTAGTTTCAATGCTGACGAAAATAGTAAAACCGATAGCAGCGTTTGGTCTGGCTTTGTGCTTAGCGGTGATAACTCCGTCGAAGACTGATGCAGCGCAGGTTATTAATTCAAAAGGTGACATTCTTGCCCTAACGTTGAATTCAGGAAAACTGGTTCAGCTTGATAAACCGGCGACCTCTGTTTTTATCGGAAATCCGGAATTAGCTGATGTACAGGTCCAGTCACCAACGATCATTTATGTCTTTGGTAAAGGCACAGGAAGCACAAATTTATTTGCTTTGGATGCTAAAGGCAGAGTTCTGCTGAATTCTCCCGTAACGATTACGCATGACGTGACGTCCCTCAATGAGAGCCTGGAAGGAATTTCAGCTTACGGTGGCTTGCAAGCACGTTCTACGCCGACTGGGATCATGCTGACGGGTCGTGTAAGGACAGCTGCCGAAGCCGAAGATGCTAATCGCATGGCGGCGCTATATCTTGGCGGTGGAACTGTTTTCAACCGCATTTCCGTTGAAGGTGCGATGCAGGTAAATCTTCGTGTTCGAGTGGCTGAAGTATCCCGTTCTGTCACAAAACGATTTGGCGTGAATTGGGAAGTTGTTGGAAATATTGGTGATGCCGTGCTTGGTTTCGCGAGAGGACCAGATATTATTGACCAGGCAACTGGTGAAATTCAGAGATTGGGTGAATCTACGCTTGGTTATGCCGGTTACGCCGACGACAATGTTGATATTAATTCGTTGGTCGACGCATTGGATGAAGAAGGATTGTTGACCGTTCTTGCGGAACCGAACCTGACAGCTTTATCCGGCGAGTCTGCAGAATTTCTAGCAGGTGGCGAATTTCCAATTCCTGTTCCTCAAGATGATGGCGCAATTACCGTTGAATATAAGCCATTTGGTGTTTCGCTTGAATTTACGCCAACAGTCGTCGCAAGGGATCGTATTAATTTACAAGTGAAACCAGAAGTTAGTCAGCTTTCTTCAACCTCTGCAATCAATGTTGGTGGCTCTTTTATCCAGTCATTACTAACTCGGCGCGCGGAAACAACAGTTGAACTAGCCAGCGGGCAAAGTTTTGCAATAGGCGGGCTTTTGAACAATGATGGCGACAACAACATTTCAAAAACACCATTTTTAGGCGAAATTCCGATCTTGGGCGCGTTATTCCGCTCAGCCTCTTTCCAGAGGAATGAGACGGAATTAATTATTATTGTTACGCCATATTTGGTCAAACCTTCTAACTCACGTATTGCCGATCCTACGGATGGATACATTCCGCCCAATGATAGTGATATGTATGTAGACGGCGAAAACTTCCGACCTACACTTGGCGAAAATGCGCCGACGGCCCAACCTTCCCCAACAACCGCTGCCAACAATGAAGTTAAACTCGTTGGTCCTGCAGGCTTTATTCTGGAGTAACCCAAATGTATCGGAAAAATCCAATGAAACGATTAAATTTGATTAGTCTGGTTGCACTGTCTGCAGTCTCGGTCGCTTGTTCTCCAGTCGCTTTTGATTCAAGTTTTAATGAATCAGCATCAGCACAAAACGCCCAACTGGAAAAACAAATTAGCGTCGATAAACTAACACCGACAGTTATTGTCGAGTTTGAGGCCGGTCGTGCCGGTATGAGTGATCTGTCTAAAGGTAAAATACTCGGATTTCTAGAAGCCCAGGGAATTGGCTTTGGTGATGATGTCGAAGTGGAACTACCTACATTTGTTGGTAATGGTGGCCTTAATGAACAACGGTTTGGCGAGGTTAGTGAATTTCTACAGGACCGTGGTTTTCACGTGTTACCTGTCGTCACGAAGGAAAGCAGCCGTAATACATTGCGTGTCTATTTCACGAAATATGTAGCGACCGTTGATCCGGACTGTGAAAATGGATGGTACCGCCCTAAAGGCCTTGGATATGAAAACCTTCCGCTGCCGAATATGGGTTGTACGACGGCAAACGCATTGGCGGGAATGTTAGATAATCCCAAAGATCTCGTTGATCCAAATAACTCGAGCCCAACCATTGGCGAGCGAGCGGCTAAATCAGTTGAGAAATATCGGACTGGTGCCAGCGCCGGTACTTCAAGCAGCTCGGACGAAAGCAACTAAGGGAGACAAAACGCATGGGCAACGCAGCATCAAATTTGAGCACACTATTCGGAACACAAGTGTGTGAAGACTATATGGGTTTTGTAGACGACGAGCATTCATTGGGCGTGAGCCGTGAGGTATGCTCTGCTCTGGAATGGTCAGCTGACGCTAGTCAGGATGGCGGTATAACAGCCGCGCTCGAACGGATAGAGCCAGGAAGTTCACCTAAAGTCGTTCTGGCTGATGTTAGTAAAAGTATCGATCCAGATGGCGATATAACACGTCTAATTCGGAAAGTTGGACCACATAACACGTTGATTATTCTTGGTACATCAAATGATGTAAATGTATTTCGTAAAATGATCGCGTTAGGGGCGAAGGATTATCTTGTAAAACCTCTGACGATGGAAGTTCTTAAAGATGCCGTCGAAAATGTTGATAGGCAATCTCAAGCCTTCCAGGCGGCGCAAAGTGGCCGCTTGACTGTTGTAGTCGGCGTGCGCGGTGGAGTTGGTGCGACTACGGTTGCAACGAACATGGCCTGGATCATGGCGAATGAGGAAAAGTTGGGAACTGCTCTATTAGATCTCGATTTGCACTTTGGTACATCGACTTTATCGCTAGATATTGAAACCGGTGGCGGTTTCCGCGAAGCTTTGGAAAACCCACATCGTTTGGATAAATTGTTCTTGGACAGCGCAATTGTCAAGGATGGAGACAAACTTGCTGTTCTTGGTACGGAAGAGCCAATCGATGAGGTTATCGATTTAAGTGAAGAATCGATCGATACTTTGATTGGCGAAATCAGTCAGGATTATAATCAGGTGATTGTTGATCTGCCACGCCACCTTCTACCGACACAAGGTGCGTTGTTGGCATCGGCGGATACAGTGATTTTGATCTCAGATCAATCTTTGGCAGGCATCCGCGATATTAATCGGATTACTCAGGCGATGACATCTTTGCAAACTAAAGGTCGCATCCTGAAAATAGTAAGCCGTGTAGGTTCTGAGCGAGCTGCGCAGGTTTCTAAAGCTGATTTTGAGCGAGGTCTGAATGAAAAAGTAGACTATGTCGTCCCGGAAGAGGCAAAAACTCTGACAATTTGCGCGAATGCGGGTAAGGCAATCGGCGAGGTTGCCGCGAAATCTTCAATCGCTAAAGTTCTACGCGAACTCTCAGCCGATGTTTCCGATTATACTGAGCCGCAAAAGAAGGGCCTTTTCAAAATGGTCTCTGGCGGCAAGAAGAAAAAAGAAGTGGGGCCTAAAGAGTGAGTTTGTGGCGATCATCTTCCTCTGACAGTAAAGTCAAACCTGTCCCCACTGTACCAAGTGCGGCAGGACCAAAGGCGGCCGACCTTTTGGCAAAATACATGCCTGAAGTTCGTGAAACGCTTCTACCAAAGTTGTCGAATGACGAAAATCGTTCTGTCGTCGCCCAACAGGTAAAAACGTTCGTTCGTGAAGCAATGTCGCGTGAGAAAATTCAACTGAATGTGCTCGAGCAACGGACTTTGGTGAATGACTTGACAGTTGGTTTGTGGTCAGAAATTGAAAAGAAGCAGAATACAAACGGAGCAACACCGTCAAGCCCTGTAGCGGCATCCAATGGCGTCGAACAGTCAAATTCTTCCGAAACAACACCCGAAATCAATGCACCGGATAATACCCAGATTGCTGAGGAAGGTGTAACTGTTTTTGGTGCTGATCCTATCGCTCCAAAAGAAATTACCGCTGAATTCGAGCAACCACAGAAAGTTGATTCAGTGGCAGAAACTTCTCCCGTTGACGAGGAAGAATTCAGCGAGCCTGTTGTACCATTGGCCAAAAATGCGGACTCTGAAGAAGAGGACAAGGAATCCTCCGAAGTTTTCAATTTATCAATGGCACCAGAAACGACGGGCGTCAAAATCAATGCTCATCTGGAAGGCATAAAATCAATTGTTCAGCCGTTGTTGATGGAACGAATTGACATCAGCGCCGCTGTCACGATGGACAGGTTGGATCTTGCTCGCGATATTTCGGATATTATAACCGATATATTGATAGAGGAACGTATTCAGCTTAATCAGCGTGAGCAACGTGAGTTAACCGAAAGCCTGATGCATGACATGCTTGGTTTGGGCCCGCTCGAACCATTGCTGGCTGACGATGGTATAACGGATATCATGGTCAACGGCCCAAAACAGGTATTTATTGAAAAAGAAGGTAAGCTTGTTCTATCCGATTGTCAGTTCCGGGATAATGCTCACGTTCTAAGCGTTGCGAGTCGTATTGTTAGTCACGTTGGTCGCCGCGTGGATGAAACCAGCCCGCTTGTCGATGCTCGTCTTGCCGACGGTAGTCGTGTCAATATTATTATCCCGCCATTGGCCATTGATGGACCATCAATATCAATACGTAAGTTTGCGAAGCAAAAAATCACGCTGGATGTAATGGAGAGGACAAAAAATCTGTCGCCTGCGTCGGCAACAGTTCTGCGCGTCGCCGGCAGGTGTCGTCTAAATATTTTGATTTCTGGTGGTACGGGCTCTGGTAAAACAACAATGCTTAACGCCATTTCCCAGTTAATTGACCCAGGTGAACGAATTGTCACTATTGAGGATGCGGCGGAACTTCAATTGCAACAGCCGCATGTCGTTAGATTGGAAACACGATCAGCAAACCTTGAAGGTGGTGGCGAGATCTCCATGAGGGATCTTCTGAAAAATGCCCTGCGTATGCGCCCGGATAGAATTATTCTTGGTGAGATTCGTGGTAGCGAAGCAATTGATATGCTGCAAGCCATGAATACGGGTCATGATGGATCATTATCAACAATCCATGCAAACCGCCCTAGAGAGGCATTAACACGGTTGGAAAATATGGTTGGTATGTCCAGCGTGAATTTGCCAGCGAAAGCGGTAAGAACCCAAATTGCCTCGGCTATTGACCTTATTGTTCAGATTAGCCGGATGCGAGACGGCGTGCGTCGTGTCACGTATATCTCTGAAGTTGTAGGTATGGAAGAAGATGTCATCACCATGCAAGACCTCTTCTGGTACGAATTTCACGGAGAAGACAAAGGTGGGCGATTACTGGGTGATTTCAAATCTACAGGACTACGTCCTCATTTCGCGCCACGCGCTGCCTATTTCGGTTTAGAAAAAATGCTGTTGGGAGCCGTATAATGTTTGGAACTTCCGGGCCTGTCGATCAATTAACAATCATGCTCGTCGTTGGTGGCGCTACTTTATTGATTTCATTACTTTTAGTTTTTGCTTTTGCAGGTGGTTCTGACCATTCTTCTAGCTCACGCAGAAGGTTGTCAGAAATCAGCCAAGGCCAGAAAACAACTGGCAAACCGCAAACGCGTGAAACGGCCCGGAGATCACAAGAAACCAGCGGTATTAAAATTATCGACCTGTTGCTTAAAAAACTGATTCCCAATCCAGATTTGCTACGAAGTAGGCTGGAAAAAACTGGCCGCAATATTTCGATTGCACAATATTCTTCTATCGCTGTTGTATTGGCATTGATTGTGACAGTCTTGAGCCACCTACTTTACGATATTCAATTATTCCTAGCTATTCCAACGGGCCTTTTTTGTGGCTTGTTTTTTCCGCATGTGGTTGTTGGATTTCTTGGGAAACGTCGTATTAAAAAATTCATGAAAACCTTTCCGGAGGCAATTGAACTTATGTGCCGCGGTCTACGTGCAGGGCTGCCGATAAGCGAAGCAATTGTTACTGTTGGCAATGATGCACCAGACCCAGTTGGTAAAGAATTTCGAGGAGTCGCTGACGCCATGCGCGTCGGGCAAAGTATCGAACATGGCCTTTGGGACGTAGCTAAACGAATTGATGTTCCCGATTTCAAATTCTTGATTATTGCTATTTCCATTCAACGGGAAACAGGTGGTAACCTCGCTGAAACATTGGCTGGCCTTGCCAATACATTACGTAAGCGCCGGCAAATTAAGCTCAAAATTAAAGCAATGTCTTCAGAAGCACGTGCCAGTGCGTGGATTATTGGGTCTTTGCCATTTATCATGTTTATTTTGCTTTGGTTTGCTAATGATGCTTATGTCGGCACGCTGATCGAGGACCCAAGGGGTGCTTATATGATTGGCGCCGGTCTAACAATGATCGGAACCGGGTGCGCTGTTATGGCTAAAATGGTCAGATTTGAAATTTAGGAGGCGACATGGTTGATCTAGTTAGCCTATTACCAGATTTTCTAAGATCCGAGGACATGTTAGCCCTTATTGCGGGTGGTGCGTCGTTGGCCGTCGCCTTAATGATGTGGAGAGCATTTCTTGTCAAAGACGCGCTTCCGGGGCGAATTAAAAGCCTGGAAAAGCGACGGACGGCGCTAAAAGAGAATATTGCCAATGAGACTAAACAGCGCAGCAAGCTGATCGTGCGCGAGAATCTCATGCATCGTGTTGTGAAAAAAATGCAACTCATGCGCGGTGAACGGGCCCGTATTATGGCGGCAAAGCTGGCCCAGGGAGGTTGGCGCTCAAAAGATGCACTCGTTACATACCTCTTTGCAAAAATTTCAGTACCCCTGTTATTTACAAGTTTAGCCCTGATGTACCTATTGGGTACAAATCCTTGGGACTGGGATGTATTTGTTTGTATTCTTGCGTCAATCGGCGCAGGTTTTTTGGGCTACCTCCTTCCAGATGCTCTCGTGAAAAACAAGGTAGCAAAGAGATATGAAGCAATTCGAAAAACCTTGCCGGATGCCCTCGACCTTTTGGTTATTTGTACTGAAGCTGGGCTGAATCTCGATAGTGGTCTTGACAGAGTGTGTCGGGAGATCGCCAACTCGGCACCGGAACTTGCAGACGAATTCGGGTTGGCCTCAATTGAATTGGGCTTTCTCCCTGATCGTAAACAAGCACTTGGCAATCTCGCTAGCCGTGTTGATTTCCAGGCGATGACAACCCTTGTTAATACTCTGCTACAAACAGAAAAATACGGTACACCTTTGGCTGTTGCCTTGCGTGTTCTAGCCGCCGAAATGCGCGAAGAACGTCTGATGAAAGCAGAGGAAAAAGCAGCTCGTCTGCCGGCTATTATGACAATACCAATGATTGTCTTTATCCTGCCCGCATTGTTTATCGTGCTTATCGGTCCTGCCGTTTTAAAGGCCATTGACGCGTTCAATTAAATCTGCACATTTTACTCTTTTCTTTACCTTAGAGATCGTTCTTAGGGCTTCTAGGCCTAAGTTTCACCCATGACTGATGATACCCTAATATGCTCTGCAGGGTAGAGTGTTTCGCCGTTCATTAAATTATCCGGACTATGAACCTCGCTGACCTACGGGTATGTATCCCTACCTCATCCTACGTCTCAAGGCTACTGACGAAGCGATGTAATGAGCCTTCTATTTCAATAGAGAACTTGTTGAACGTAATGGAGAGGGTCCTGGGTCGACAAAGACCTGTCCCGTTTGGTCCATTCAACGGTGAACTTAGGAATGTTGGTTATTTTCAGTTCGTATTCGGCTCGCAAACTTGTAGAAGAATGACGGAAGCTGCAAAGATGCGTAAGCGGATTTACTGGCAGGATGGCCTACTTTTACGGCCGTTCGTTTCAAGAAAACGGCACAAAAAAACGGCCTCTGAACAAGCCCGTCTTTTGCCGTACGGTTTTTTTAGAGTGCGCCGATATCTTTAGTGGAATCCGCAACCTGGTTTACGTCAGTCTTTACTTTGTTATCCTGGGCAACAGTTGCTGTGGCGTCTTCGCTGGATTTCTTTTCGACCATAATTTGGCCAGGATATAGGTTATTGGGCTTGGCGATATTCGAGCCCATGGGCATAAAGCAATCATGGCTCCGATCCCTTAGAGTACCGCAAAGCGTCATCGTTTGTGTTTTGTTAGAGAAGCCGCCGATTTGCACTCTATAGAAAATACCGCCATTTTCACTGCCAAGGTCTGCTTCAGCAAAGATAGGTTCAATTCCCTTTAGAAGGTCCTTGTTCTGATCTTGCAGGATTCTCCATCCCTTTTCGGCATGACCGCGTTCCTTATATGATCCTAATTGCAGGTAATATTTCCCGCCGTCCGGTTTGTAGGAAGTGACGTTGCCGGCTGAGCCGCTGACAAAGGCAATATTTTCTTTTACCGGTAAATCGCTATCCGCGACCGATTGTTCGGCTTTAGGCTCTGGCACCGGAGTCGTCTTTTCTTCAATTTTCCACTCGCTATACTTTGGAGTGTCCGCTTTTGGCTCAACATCGAACATTTCGCGCGCGGAATTCAGTGTAGGGCTCTCTTTAGCAAACGTCGTTGGTTTTGTTTCCGGTTTTGATTGAACCTCTGCGACCATATTTGGTTTCGGTGCTTCAGCCTTCGCCATTTTCTTTGGTGTGGCGGGTTTGGCGGCCATAGATGGTTTCTCGGCCTGAGCAACCATTTTTGGCGGGAGAGGTGTAGGAACCGTTGACTTTCCAATAGGTGCAGGTTTAGCCGGCTTTTCTGCTTTAGCTATGATAATCGGAGCCTTTGGAGCAGGAACGAGTGTTTTCGGTGCTGCAGCTTTCTGCTTTTTACGGGCGTTCGAATTAGTACTGAGAGTCTCGCTCTCATGCCGTGCGACAATCACGTCTGGATTGACGGGTTCACGCGGCATTGATTTTACCGCAGCGATTTCTGGTACCGCTTTATCTTGTGAAGCTTTCATTAGCTTGACTTGATCGCCAATGGAAGCCGACTGGACATCTGTAGATCCGTTTAAGGCATCAAAATATAGAGCGTTATTTCTAGAATCTTGTTCAGATAGGTCCATTCGCGAGTATTTCATCGCTTCTTTGGATTGGCCAGCCATGCCATATGCCAAAGCCAATGTCTGTCGGTGCTTTGGCGTAGCGGCGGGATCTTCCGTAACAACTTTCAAAATTGCGATAGCCTTTTCCGTTTCGCCAGATAGAGCTAAGGAAAGGGCAAGATTGCTTTTGTAGTTCAGGTTAGTTGGATCCGCTTTGATGGCTTGCTTGTAATAATTCTGGGCTTTCTTATGGTCGCCCGCTTTATCATACGCGATCGCCATTCCACCAAGAGAGGAAGCGTTGTTGCTATCGATCGTTAGAGCGGCAGCAAAAGCTTTCGTCGCAAGGAGTGGTTTCTCTTGCTGGAGATTTGTGTAACCAACACCATGATAGGCAGCGACGTTGTAGGGATCAAAGTCGAAAATACGCTCGTAAACATCAATCGCATCAATTGTACGCCCTGTTTTTCTCAGGATATTGGCAATTTTCAAGAGAGGCTCTGGATTTTTAGGTTGCTCTTTTGCTGCCGTGGCATAAAGCCGAATAGCGGTCGAAGCGTCATTATTTGCCCAGGCTTTATCAGCAATTTTGACAAGCCGGTCCCAAGAAAGCGTTTGTTCCGATTTTTTTGAGTTTTCTGTGCTTACAATGGGTTTTTGTTCGTTAACTGCCGGGTCAGCCATGGCTGACTCGTCTGAGATAGTATTACATCCGGCGACAACCAGTCCGGTTGTGGCGAGAAGAATGGTCCGAAAACGGGCTGTAAACTTAGATTGATGCGGCACAGCTAAAGGCCTCTCTTTTAATATAAGACAAATCTACGCCTTAAATTAGAGGTATCTTCCTTATAAACGGTTAATGTTAGACCGCAATTATGCTAAAAATTTAGTAATCGCGATAAAACTATATATTTTAGTAGCTTAACCGCTGAAGATTACATCAGGAATGTTGAATTGTCGGATATTTTCCTTATCTCTTTGAAGGTTGTATTATTAGTTACAACCTTCTTCTTTTATTAGGTATCGGTTGCGGGTCAGCCGAGGCACGCATTGAATGCTTTACATTTCGAGCGGCATTGGGCGGCATATATTGCGGATTATGGGGCTTGAAGGGGGGAGAAGTATCATGGCGAGAGGAGTTTGGGGCATACGGAGTGTTGGATTGCGGAAGATTTGGATCGATAAATCGGTCAAAGATTCCTGATTGAATTTGCTCTGGAAGTACAGCAAATAAAGACGATGTGTTTTTCATGCCTATTCCGCTGATAAAATTGGCAATTGTAATGGTCAGTAGCCCAGTTCGTACCGTCCCTGGATCTATTCCTTGTTGCTTACATTTTGTTAGCGCTTCGGATAGTTCTTTTGCAACAATTGTGTTCATATCATTATGTTCCATGTCAGTGCTCCACAATCTGACTGAAAGAACATTTCAGCCTTGTCTGTACAGATAACGTCGTTGTTGGGATTTTGTGAACAAATGGTGTTTGTTGGAATCTCACGCTACTTCTGGCCGCGATGACGAATGCAAACTATAATTCCGAGTTTATTGACGTATAAGGCAACTGTTGTCGGGAAGAAAATAAATGGAAACTGGGTTAAGCGAGTTGGCTGAATTAGTTAGAAGAAGCGATCGAATTGTTGCGTTTACTGGGGCAGGGATCAGCACGGAAAGCGGTATTCCTGATTTTCGTAGCCCTGGTGGGCTATGGCAGAAAAATAAGCCTATTGATTTCTCTGAATTTATGTCTTCAGAAGAAGCAAGACGTGAAAGCTGGCGGCGTAAATTCGCAATGGATTCCGTTTTATCGAACGCCAAACCAAATGCTGGCCATTTTGCTTTGTCGTCTCTTTATCGTGCCGGAAAAATGAAGACTGTAATTACCCAGAATATAGATGGGTTACACCAAAATTCTGGAATAGACGATAATGATGTTGTCGAAGTACATGGTAATACAACATATGCCAAATGCCTCGATTGCCATGATCGTGTAACATTGGAATCAGTCCGCCAAGAGTTTGAAAACAATGAAATGCTGCCGGAATGCCGGATATGTGGCGGCATTATAAAAACGGCAACTATTTCTTTTGGCCAGGCCATGCCAATTGAAGAAATGAAACGCGCTGAAGCGGCCGCGCTTTCCGCCGACTTATTCTTAGCCATAGGATCGTCCTTAGTGGTTTATCCTGCTGCAGATATACCGCTTATTGCAAAACAAAACGGCGCCACTTTGGTAATTTTGAATAGGGAGGCAACACCGTTGGATAATTATGCGGATCTTGTGTTAAGGCGCGAAATCGGCGATACCCTTGAAGCTGTCACGGAACTGTAAGAAATGCCTATCATATTGATGGAAATATTGTATTGCATGCCCCGCGCCAAATTTTTGAGTTAAAATAATGAACGATAACAACGGTTATATCAGGAAAATTATACTTTTCATTTTCATTGTAGCGGCACCGGTAACCGTGTTTTCTGCGTGGCTAGTAAGCCAAGGCACCCTTAATATTCAGAATTTTGTCATTTTGTTTCTTTTGACGATTTTCCCTGCTCTTGCATTGTACATAAAACTTTCAACCGACTTTAATGCAATTACCAGCCGAATTGAGATGGCGTCGAGTACTGGTTTGCAGGTGGAGCGTCTCGTAAATTGGAGCAAATGCGAGTCGATTTTGTCGCGAATGCCAGCCACGAGTTAAGGACGCCTCTTGTTATTCTTATTGGGGCCTTAGAGACACTTTTGGGGCCGGCGAGGAATGACCTGCAGGCACATCAGCGTTTTTTTCACGAGAGCAGCTTCTGGACGGAGTCTGGGGACAAAATGTATATGTTGAGGACCGAACAGTTGATGTCCACATTCGTAGATTAAGAAAAGCTCTTAATAGTACCGGCGACGTGGATTTGATTAGAACGGTAAGGGCTGTGGGGTATTGCCTTGAGCGAAGCTGATACGTCGCTCAAGGTGGAACAACACTAACGGCTTAACTTCCTTCGGATTTAACTTGTTCCTGTAGCTTTTTAATCAAACCGTCAACACCAACACCTGGTTTGTTGACGACAGCGGAAAACTCAGACCGCTGCGTAACTGCCAGACTAACGCCTTCAACAATGACGTCGACAATCTGTTGCTGGCCGTCCTTTGATTTTCTAACGCGCCAATTTAGCTTGATGGGCGGTCCGTTCGGTTGTTCAATTACACTGTAAACAAGTGTTTCTTTGTCATTTATTGGTTTTGCATCTTTAATCTTCAGGCTTTCGCCAGAATAAGAACCAATTTTCTGGCCATAACTGACAACCATATATTCCCGGAACACATTTAAAAAATTCTTCCGTTGCTCGTCAGTGGCGGTCCGCCAGTTGTTACCAAGAACAAACCGGCCGATAAGTTTCATATTGAAGCTATCATCCAAATATTTTTCGAACTGATGTTCCTTCTGGCTTTCGGTCAAGGACTTGTTGGACAGCGTTTTTATTGCGTCATCACCCATAGTTTTTATGAGGGTCGTCGCCGCTTGTTCGTTCGTGTTTTGTGCCAAGGACGCGGGCGTAATAGAGAAAGTACCTATAGCCGCCACGGAAAAAAGAAAAACAAGAAAATTACGTTTCTTTAACATTATGAAGCTCCTACTTATCGAGCAAATCGAGAAATTGATATCAAACAATTACATTAAAATCTTAATTTGTTGTGGATGTCTTCGAGATTTCGTCATCCTCGTCGAACGACATACTCGGCAATTGAGACGGATCGGTTGCCCCTTTAAGTATTTTGCTCTGCCGACTTTGCCTGTACAGGCTTCGGATTGTTGCATAAAAATCGATAGAATTCTTTTCTATGTCATCAAGTGTTTCAATAGCGCGGGATCTTTTATCCAGGCCATCGACCGCCCACCGCCAGAAACCAACATAGGTCTTGTCTTTTTCACGCGCTATAATATTTACCGGATCAATAGCCCAATCGACTATCCCGCCAACACCTTCACGCATGGTGTAGGGTCCAAATACCGGGACCACAAGATAGGGGCCTTCTTCGATTCCCCAGATAGCGAATGTTTGGCCCATGTCATCTTCAGGCGTATTGATCTGCGCAACGTCGAAAAGACCGCCAAGTCCAAGGAACGTATTGGTGATAAATGCCCCCATATTATCTCCTGCGGAATCTACATCACCCTGCAGGACATTATTAATGAAATAGATCGGTTGCGACAGATTAGTTAAAAAATTACTGACACTATCGCGGACGGGAAGTGGCAATACACCGCGATACATTTCCGAGACAGGCTTTAGGAAAAGAGCATCCATAGCATAATTGACGTCAAAAAAGTAACGGTTCATTGGCTCAAACGGATCGTACACTTCTTCATACATAACAGAAGAAGCTGTTGATTTGTCATCCGAAGGTGCAGTGGCGCACCCACTCAATAGAGTGAAGAGGGTCGCAACAATTAAGCCCCCTTTTAAGGTCGGCCACAAATTTCGCAAACTCATTACATTTACTTCCAGTTTTATTCGACGATCCTCCAAGCGAGGAGACACCCTACATCGCAACTGTTACTGAATTCTTTACTTATCAACCATTGCACATTTTAGCTAGGAGTTAAAGTTCGCCAAAATATACTTCACACTATTTACCCAAGTTTATATTTTTCGTATCACAGCCAAATATTCAACGCGAGTCACGGCCTTGGCAATTCGCCATAATCCTGGTGGGGTGTTGCGAAAAAGTCGCTGAAAAATATCGTTTCGACTGTACAAAGATATAAAGATATGTTTATATCATAAAAATTATTGAAAACGATCAGGACTTTAATATGGACGACTTGCTTCAGGGACTAAGAGCTGCAGCTGAGGAAACACGCTTGCGTTTGCTGGTTTTATGCGGACATTCGGAGCTAACGGTGAGCGAGCTTACGCAGATACTTGGCCAAAGTCAGCCTCGTGTTTCCAGGCATTTGAAGCTCTTATGTGATGCTGGATTGTTAAATAGGTATCAAGAAGGAAGTTGGGTTTTTTACCGTCTTTCCAGCAAAAACAATACCTCTATCTTGGCGAAAACTTTGGTTGATCTGGTGCCGGAGGATGATTCTGTTGTGTCCCGAGATCTGGAAAGACTTCAGTCCGTTAAAAGGACTCGGGTTATGGCAGCGGAGCAGTTTTTCAAAGAAAATGCAGCAGACTGGCAGCGAATCCGGTCACTTCATGTTCCGGAAAAAGAAGTTGAGAAGAGGCTTGAGAATATTTTCAAGGGCCGTGACATTGGAGATTTCTTGGATATTGGTACTGGGACGGGTCGGATGTTGGAATTAATTGGTCCAAATGTTGATCATGCAATCGGTGTCGATTCCAGCCGTGAAATGCTTTCCTACGCACGTGCAGCAATTGAAGGAGCAGGGCTTAGGAATTGTCAGGTTAGGTTGGCCGATATGTATAACCTGCCCTTTGCCAATCAATCACAAGACGGAATAATAATACATCAGGTTTTGCATTATGCGGAAAGCCCAAGTCGGGCAATCGAGGAAGCGGCGAGGCTTCTACGGCCCAATGGTATTCTGGCTATTGCAGATTTCGCACCGCATGCAGTAGATAGCTTGCGATCTGAATACGCCCATCGGCAGCTCGGGTTTGATCCGGATGAAATCTGGCGGTATTGCCAGCAGGCGGGACTTGAACAGGTAGAATTACAGGTTCTTGAAGGTGACCCGCTAACCGTAAATATTTGGACAGCAACCTCCACATCAGAAATCCTTGAGGAAGGCATCGCATCATGATTATGTCAGGTATTTCATCCGGGCGCGTCACAGAACAGGGGCTTGCCGTCAATGGGTTCCCCAACAAGGTGGAAGTTTCATTTGAATTTTTCCCTCCCAGTTCAGAAGCCCTCGCATCGAAACATTGGCAATCCCTGAATCGTCTCGCACCTCTTGGGCCGAAATTTGTATCCGTTACGTATGGGGCCGGTGGATCGACACGGGAACGCACCCATGAACTTGTCAGCAAAATCCGGCGCGAAACCACACTGGAACCAGCCGCCCACTTAACTTGTGTCGGCGCAAGCGTTGAAGAAATAGAATCTGTTGCTGAGAAATACTGGGAAAGCGGTATAAAACATATTGTGGCATTACGGGGGGATCCGCAAGAAGGCCAAGATCGGTTTGAGCCGCATCCCGGCGGCTTCGCCGGATCAGTGGACCTCATCGCACATTTAAAGAAGATGCATGATTTCGAGATTACTGTTGGTTGTTATCCAGAAATTCACCCAGATGCGGCTTCCAGTCTAGCAGACATAGATTATCTGAAACGGAAAATGGATGCCGGCGCGACGCGGGCCATAACACAATTTTTCTTTGACCCTGAGGTCTATCTGCGATTTGTCGATCGAGCCCATGCCCATGGTATTACCATTCCCATAGTTCCGGGCATTCTTCCTGTAACAAGCTATTCCAAAATTCGTCAGTTCAGCGGGCAATGTGGGACGCAAATTCCGGCATGGCTCACACATTTGTTTGAAACATTGGATGAAGATCCAGCAACCCGTAATTTGGTGGCGGCAATGGTGGCTTCCGAACAATGTCTTCAATTGCAGCAGGCCGGTGTTACTGATTTTCATTTTTATACGCTCAATCGTGCCGATCTTGTTTATTCAGTTTGTCATACTCTCGGTTTACGGCCTAATCAACCGGTCTGAAACCCCTGAGAGACACTGATCTTTCCAGAAAGAGAATTTATGAAGAAGTCTAAGTCCTTTAGTGAAATTGAAGCCATTCTAGACAAGCGCATTATGGTCCTGGACGGTGCTATGGGAACGATGATCCAGGGTTTCGATCTCGAAGAGGCAGATTATCGAGGCGCGGCTTATTCCAATCATGGTATTGATCTGAAAGGGAATAATGATCTGCTCAGCCTGACCAAACCAGACGTGATTGAAGATATCCATGATCAATTTCTTGGCGCTGGCGCAGACATACTAGAGACAAACACATTTAATTCAACATCGATTGCGCAAGCCGATTACGGTCTTGAAAGCGAAGTTTATGAACTCAATAGACAGTCCGCAGCATTGGCACGCCGCGCGGCGGATAAATGGTCATCCTTGACGCTGGAAAAACAACGGTTTGTTGCCGGTGTCCTCGGGCCAACCAACCGCACGGCCTCAATTTCTCCAGACGTCAATGATCCGGGATTTCGAAATGTAACCTTTGATGAATTGGTTACATCCTATGACGAAGCTCTTCGAGGATTAATGGATGGTGGTGCCCAGATTATTCTGATCGAAACGGTTTTTGACAGCTTGAATTGTAAGGCAGCCATTTACGCCGTTTTGCGCTATTTCGATGAAATCGGTGTCCGTCATCCAGTGATGGTTTCTGGCACTATTACGGATGCGTCTGGTCGAACATTGTCTGGACAAACGGCAGAAGCATTCTGGGCGTCAATGTCACATGTTGATCCCGTAAGCATTGGTTTCAACTGTGCACTTGGGGCGAAGGATCTTCGACCCCATGTCCAGGCAGTTTCTTCAATTGCCCCCACAAATGTTAGCGTACATCCCAACGCGGGACTGCCCAATGAACTCGGTGATTATGACGATACACCGAGCTATATGGCGGCGCAGCTCCGAGAATTTGCCGAAAGCGGCCTGGTCAATATCGTCGGTGGATGCTGTGGGACACGTCCTGCGCATATTGCCGCAATTTCAGAAGCGGTCACAGACATACGACCTCGGCAACGCCCGGAACACACGCCGATTTGCCGGTTGAGTGGTCTTGAGCCGCTCTATATGGATGAGGTGGCAGGGTTCGTCAATGTTGGTGAACGGACCAATGTCGCTGGCTCTGCAAAATTCAAAAAACTGATCATGGAAGGTGATTTTGATACGGCTCTCGACATCGCGCGGGACCAAGTGGCTAATGGCGCGCAAATTGTTGATGTCAATATGGACGATGCCATGTTGGAAGCGGTCACCGCCATGCCAAAATTTCTCAACTTAATCGCCTCCGAGCCAGATATAAGCCGTGTCCCTTTGATGATCGACAGCTCGAAATGGGACGTGTTGGAGGCTGGGCTCAAAACCGTTCAGGGTAAGGGTGTGGTCAATTCCATTTCCCTGAAGGAAGGCGAAGAAGAGTTTTTGCGCCATGCGCGTGAAATTCGTCGGTACGGCGCTGCCACTGTTGTAATGGCCTTTGACGAAGACGGACAGGCGGACACCAAACAGCGGATGATCGACATATGTACCCGTTGTTACAAATTACTGACGGAAGAAATTGGCTTTCCACCCGAAGATATTATCTTCGATCCGAATATTTTTCCCATCGCAACCGGTATCGAAGAACATAGTAATTTTTCGAAGGATTACATTGAAGCAACTGCCGAGCTGAAGGAGAGATTGCCTCACATCCAGATCAGCGGCGGTGTGAGTAATATGTCCTTTTCCCTGCGCGGCAATAACCCCATGCGCGAGGCGATGCATTCCGTATTCCTCTATCATGCTGTCAAGGCCGGCATGGATATGGGGATTGTGAATGCCGGACAGCTTGCTGTTTATTCTGACATTCCGGACGATCTTCGGGATCGAATTGAAGATGTCGTCTTCAACGTTCGGGAAGACGGGACAGAGCGACTGCTGGAGGTTGCAGAAGAAGCTATCGGCCAAAAACGAAGTAACGTCATAGACCTTAGTTGGAGAGAGAGGCCCGTTAATGAACGACTCAGTCATGCACTCGTCAAAGGTATAACCGATTATATCGTTGAGGATACGGAAGAGGCGCGCCTGCAATTTCCAAGACCAATTCAGGTAATTGAAGGACCGTTGATGGATGGTATGAATGTTGTTGGTGACCTATTTGGATCCGGCAAAATGTTTTTGCCTCAGGTCGTAAAAAGCGCCCGCGTGATGAAACAGGCAGTGGCGCATCTACTCCCCTTTATTGAAGCCGAGAAAGAATCCAGCGGTCTCGCGTCAACCAAGGGTAAAATCCTCATGGCGACAGTGAAGGGCGACGTGCATGATATCGGCAAGAATATTGTTGGCGTTGTTTTGCAATGCAATAATTTCGAAGTTATCGATCTCGGTGTGATGGTGCCCTATTCGAAAATACTTGAGACAGCGCAAGAAGAAAAAGTCGATATCATCGGCCTGTCCGGTCTGATAACACCATCGCTTGAAGAAATGGCAACGGTGGCCTCCGAAATGCAGCGCCAAGGGTTTGAATTACCGTTGCTTATCGGCGGGGCGACAACATCAAAAGTCCATACAGCCTTGAAAATTGCACCGCAGTACGAAGGCACGACAATATACGTGACAGACGCATCGCGCGCGGTCGGGATTGCCACGCAGTTGACCAGTGACGAAAATAACCAGGCGCTCGCTGAGACAATCAAGGAAGAATATGTTCAGGTTCGGGAAAACTATCTAAAAAAATCCCGGCCTGATGCGCAGTTTTCCCTGAATGAAGCGCGGGCCAACGGCGCCAATATTGACTGGACGGGTTATCAGCCGAAAAAACCAAGTTATCTCGGTCTCCGGCAATTTGACGATATCGATCTCACAGTATTAACAGACTATATTGACTGGTCACCGTTTTTCAGAACTTGGGAACTGGCGGGGCATTTTCCGAAAATCCTCGATGATAAAATTGTCGGCGAGACGGCACAGGAGCTTTATGGCGATGCACTCACCATGCTGGACCAGATCATTGCCGAAAAATGGCTGACCGCGAAAGCGGTTGTCGGGTTTTTTCCGGCGGCCCGGGACGGGGACGATGTCGTGATTTATACAGATGACAGCCGTCAGACAGAGAAGCACCGCTTTGCCTTCCTGCGCCAACAGATGAGCAGATCCAAGAACCGCACGAACCAGTGTCTCGCTGATTTTATTGCACCGAAGGAGAGCGGTATTCCCGATTATATCGGCTTGTTCGCCGTGACAGCCGGGTTGGGAATTGAGAAAAAGCTCGAGGAATTCGAGCGAACCCACGATGATTACAGCAGTATTCTTCTGAAAGCACTCGCTGATCGACTGGCCGAGGCGACGGCGGAATATATGCATGCGCAGACGCGCAAAACCCTCTGGGGATATGCCGCCGAAGAGAAGTTTTCCAACTCGGAGTTGGTCAAGGAAGCCTATCAGGGAATTCGGCCAGCACCTGGGTATCCGGCTTGCCCGGAGCATTCGGAAAAAACCGGCTTGTTTGAGCAATTGGAGGCCAGCGAGCGTGTTGGTATTAACCTGACAGATGGATTTGCCATGACGCCGGCATCTTCTGTGTCCGGGTACTATTTCTCACATCCAGAGGCGCGATATTTCGGTGTCGGAAATGTCGGGCGTGATCAGGTGGAAGATTATGCAAAACGCAAAGGGATCTCGGTTGAAAAAGCCGAGAGGCTTCTGGCATCAAATTTGACGTATGAGCGGGTACGACCCGCGCGGGCATAACCACCTGTTGACAATAAATTGATTTTCAAACTGGCAGAAAGACCGTCAAGCTAAGCGGGAATTTCAATGGAGATTTTGAATGTTTCGACGGTTTCTTGCGGTTATCCTTGTTGCCACCCTATCCGTTAGTGCTGGGACCGCCTGGGCGTTTGACGAGATAAATAAATCTTATTTGGGCGATCTGGCAGTTGATGGCTACGATAGCGTTGCCTATTTCAACACGAAAAAGCCGGCAGAAGGACAGGGAGAATATACCGCTGAATGGAAAGGCGCGACCTGGCGGTTTGCCAACGCAGAAAGCCGGGATCTGTTTATGGCTTCACCTGAAAGCTATGCACCGCAATATGGTGGGTATTGTTCTAATCAGATGAGCCTTGGGAACCTGAGTGATATTGATCCAGGTGTCTGGCTGATATTTGACGGAAAACTCTACCTGTTCGGCCATGATATTGGCAGGGACCGTTGGGAGGAAACGGGCATCGCCGCCCGCATTCAGGATGCCGACAAGAACTGGCAGCAGTATCTGGCAAATAACTAGGAAATAGGAGATAATCACCCGACGGTTATCCGGCGGAGGTGAGTGGTTGTGCCTTTTTCTCTCATAAAGCCGGCAAGTTGGCACGCAAAAAGGACGTTATCATGGACGTATCACGCAGGTTTTTTTAGCGGCTTCTGCAGGAGTTGCGGTGGCGGCATCGGTTACGAAAGTCCCGAATGTCCAAGCGGCCTCAAGGACGGTACTCCGGGTAAAGACCCGGCAGATTGAAGTCGATGGCAAAGCTGTCACACGATACGGTATCGAACAGGACGACGGCACTTTCGGTCTCTTCCTCAACGAAGGAGACCCCTTCGATGTTCAACTTGTAAATGAGTTAAATGTCGACACCCTGGTGCATTGGCACGGAATGGAGGAACCCTGGCAACAGGATGGCGTTCCTTATCTTTCGGCACCGCCGATAAAGGCGGGGGCTAGCATAGACTACCGATTTGCGGCGCTTCCGACCGGCACGCGTTGGATGCATTCGCATTTCGGACTACAGGAACAGAACCTGCTGGCCGCGCCTCTGATTATCCGCGATAAGGCCGCACAAGCGGAAGATGCGCAAGAAGTTGTGCTGTTTTTGGAAGACTTTGCCTGGCGAACCCCTGAGGAAATATTTGAGGAACTGCGCAAACCGAAACCAGCAATGAGCATGTCAAAAAGCGCTGGCGACACGGCAAAGAATGCCGGACCTGACCTCAATGATGTTGACTATGATGCTTATCTTTCCAATGACCGCACCCTCGATGATCCAGAAATTATCGCGGTCGAAAAGGGCGGGCGTATCAGGCTTCGCGTGATCAATGCGTCGGCCTCTTCCGAATTCACCGTGGATTTGGGGGCGATACAGGGAGAGCTTGTGACGGTTGACGGCAATCCCGTGCAGCCCTTGACAGCGCACCGCTTTCCGCTGGCAATAGCTGAGCGGGCGGACATCATGTTCACCATGCCTGCGGACGGATCGGCGGTACCGGTGCTTGCGCTAGGTGAGGGGCGTAAGCTCCAGTCCGGGATAATATTGCGCCCGAAATGCTGCCGTCGCCAAGATATCCGCAACGACTGAAACTGCGGGGCCGCGCGTCGAGCTGGAACAGGAATTGTTACTGCGTGCCGTGAGACCGCTCAAGAACCGGCCGGTGCAGCAAGTAATTCCGGTGGATTTGACGGGGTTTATGTCCAGTTATATCTGGAACATGCCTATTTACGGACAATCGGGAATGCCGGCAGTTGTCGAGGAGGACCAGCGTGTTGAACTTGTTTTACCAACAAGACGTCAATGTCGCATCCGATGCATCTGCATGGACATAGTTTCCAGATCGTCGAAATTAACGGCACGCGCATTGAAGGGGCGCTGCGCGACACAATCATGGTGCCGCCCAAGATGACCGTGACGGTTGCGCTGGATACGAATAGTCCCGGACTTTGGGCCTTTCACTGTCATAATCTGTATCATCTGGCGGCCGGAATGTTCTCTACAATGGCCTATCGAGAGATACCGCAGAGTAATTGATCGAGGGAGACTCGCGCTCAGAAATCTCCGGGGTCATAGCCATTTTGTTCAAGCCAGAGCCAACCCGGTCCTTCCCAGCGGAATTCGGTCAGGTCAATCCGCCCTTTGCGGTCGAAACGGATGCCTTCTTCGAAAAGCAGGCTGCGCTGGCGGGAATGATTGTCGCCCGAGGATCGTAAACTGATCTCGCCGCGGGCATTTACAATACGATGCCAGCAGAGGGGTCGGCCGATGGGTAGGCTCGCCAAGGCATAGCCGACGACGCGGGCGCCACAGCCGACAACTTTTGCAATCTGGCCATAAGTGGCAACCCGTCCCGCAGGGACCTGGTCGACAAGCTCATATATCCGCGAATGCAGGGATTTCCGGTCAGTTCTGTTTTCAGAATTCATATCTCCTGCAGACAGGTTTTATTCAGCCCGTTACTTGCCATACGCCCCACCGGTTGGTGTCTGTATAACAAAAATATCGCCCGCCTGCATTTCTGTTTTGTCCCGGCCTTCAAGATATTCAGTTTCACCGTTGCTGCGGACAACCCATTGATTGCCGACCTGACCCGGCTCGCCGCCTTCCAACCCGAACGGCGGGACAACCCGGTGACTGGACAGAATGGCCGCCGTCATCGGCTGATGGAAGCGTATTTTGCGCAATGTGCCGTTGCCGCCGGGATGGGCGCCTTTGCCACCGGAATGCGGACGGATTTCGAAGCTATCCAGGGTAACCGGGAACCGCCATTCAAGGACTTCAGGATCGGTCAGCCGGGCATTGGTCATATGGGTATGAACCGCGCTGGTCCCATCATAGGTCGGGCCCGCACCGGCACCACCGCAAATGGTTTCATAATATTGATAGGTATCATTGCCGAAGGTGAAATTATTCATGGTTCCTTGCGCCGCCGCCATAACATTAAGGGCGCCAAACAGGCAGTCCGTAATGCACTGGGAGGTTTCCACGTTTCCGGCAACAACAGCCGCCGGATAAACAGGCGATAACATGGAATTATCGGGAACAATGATATCCAGTGGCTTCAGACACCCGGCGTTTAGGGGAATGTCAGAATCGACGAGACAGCGGAAGACATAGAGAACAGCCGCCGTCGTCACCGCCCGTGGCGCATTATAATTGGTCGGATGTGCGCCGCTGGTGCCGGTGAAGTCAATGGTCGCCGTCCGCGCTTCCTTATTGATCGAGACTTTGACCTTGATCTCGAAACCGTCATCCATGGGATAGGTGAAGCTGCCGTCTTTAAGAACATCGAGAACCCGGCGAACAGATTCTTCGGCATTATCCTGGACATGCCCCATATAGGCATGGACCACATCAATACCGAATTGTTCGACCATCTTGCGCAATTCCTGAATACCTTTCTCACACGCTGCGATCTGCGCTTTTAGATCGGCCATATTCTGTTCGGCATTGCGGGTTGGATAGGCGCCGGAATTCAGGATATCGGTAATTTCCTGTTCAAGAATTCTACCGCCATCGACCAACAGGATATTATCCAGAATAACGCCTTCTTCCTCGACGGTTTTACTGTCGGGCGGCATGGATCCGGGCGTCAGACCGCCAATATCGGCGTGATGGCCGCGGCTGGCCACATAAAACAGAACATCCGTTTCCGTTAAATCAAAGACCGGCGTTATCACCGTCACATCGGGAAGATGGGTGCCGCCGTTATACGGGGCATTCAGCACGAACACATCACCGGCTTTCATGCTGGAACGATGCTTGCGGATAACCGATTTGATGCTTTCGGACATGGACCCCAGATGCACCGGCATATGCGGTGCATTGGCGATCAAGTCACCGTTTAAATCAAAAACGGCACAGGAGAAATCCAGCCGCTCCTTGATATTCACGGAATAGGCGGTTTTTTCCAGAACCGTCCCCATTTGCTCGGCGACATTCATGAACAGATTGTTGAAGATTTCCAGCATGACCGGATCGACATTGGTGCCGATGGCCATCACCCGTTTGATCTCTTCCACCCGCTCAAGGATAAGATGGCCGCGGTTATTCATTTCCGCTTGCCAGCCGGGCTCGACAACCGTCGTGCCCGTGCTCTCGACGATCACCGCAGGTCCGGTGACTTTTTCCCCGACAGCAAGCGCATCACGATCAAAGAACGGACACTCTTTACGCTGATCCCCAACAAAGATGCTCTGCAGGGCAATTGGGTCGGTAACTGTGGCGGATTCAGGTTTGGACAGAACCGGATCATCAACCTTATCGCCTGAGCCAATGACCTCGACGGCGACGGCTTCGACAATCATGGTCTTTTCCGGCGTATTGAAGCCAAACCGTTGCCGGTGAGCGGTTTCAAAGGCGGGGATGATATTCTCCAATGTTCCGAAATCGACGATCATCGAGGTATCAGAGCCATGATATTTTATATGCAGTTTGCGTTCGACGGTAATACGCTCTTCAGGCGCGCCCTGTGCCAGCATTTCCTGATACCCGGTCTCCGCCAATTCGTCGAGCGCGCTGGAGATAGCGGGAAGTTCGGCTGCAGAAAGCTCGACTTCGACAGCCCGTTCTTTCATCACCCGTAAATCGGCGAGGCCCATGCCGAAAGCGGACAAAACACCGGCATAGGGATGGAGCATGATTTTCTTGATGCCAAGACTATCGGCGACCATACAGGCATGCTGACCACCAGCACCGCCAAAAGACGTCAGCACATATTCGGTGACATCATAGCCGCGCTGAACAGAGATTTTCTTGATGGCATTTGCCATATTTTCTACGGCAATAAACAGGAAACCTTCGGCAACTTCTTCCGGTGTCTTCTGGGTTCCGGTTGCCGCATTGATCCGATCGGCGAGTTCCGTGAATTTTTCTTTTACGATATCGGCGTCCAGCGCTTCATTGGCATTTGGGCCGAAAACCTTCGGGAAGAAATCCGGCGACAGTTTGCCGAGCATGACATTGCAATCGGTCACTGTCAGGGGGCCGCCTTTGCGGTAGCATGCCGGGCCCGGATTGGCGCCTGCGCTGTCCGGACCGACTTTATAGCGGGCCCCGTCAAAATCGAGTATGGATCCGCCGCCGGCGGCGACGGTATTGATCAACATCATCGGCGCGCGCATGCGAACGCCAGCAACTTCGGTTTCGAACGCACGTTCATACTCGCCGCCGAAATGAGAGACATCGGTTGATGTGCCGCCCATATCAAAGCCGATAACCCGGTCAAATCCGGCCATGGCAGACGTCTGGACCATGCCGACCACACCACCGGCAGGGCCAGAGAGAATAGCGTCTTTCCCTTGAAAGAAATGAGCGTCGGTCAATCCCCCGTTGGATTGCATGAACATCAACCGGGTATCGCCAAGCTCCGAGGCGACACGATCTACATATCGGCGCAGAATTGGCGATAAATAGGCGTCAACAACCGTGGTATCGCCGCGGCTGACCAGCTTCATCAGGGGACTGGCACCATGGCTTGTTGAAATTTGGGTAAACCCGATCTCGGCGGCAATTTGGGCAACTTGTTGTTCATGATCGTGATAGCGGTAGCCATGCATGAAGACGATCGCACAGGCACGGATGCCGGTATCGAAAACAGTTTGTAAGTCTATGCGGGCCTTGTCCAGGTTCAACGGTGTTATAAGCTGACCATTTGCGCCGATGCGCTCGTCGACTTCGACCACCGTTTCATAGAGCATTTCTGGAAGCTTTATGTTGAGATCAAAGAGTTTGGGGCGGGTTTGATATCCAATGCGCAGGCTGTCTCTAAATCCCGTAGTCGTAATCAACGCCAATCTTTCGCCTTTGCGCTCGAGCAGGGCGTTTGTGGCAACGGTTGTGCCCATTTTGACAGTCCCAATGATGTCCGACGGGATAGGCGCTGATTTCTCAATACCCAGGATATCCCGGATGCCCTGCAGGGCTGCGTCTTTATAATGCTCCGGGTTTTCGCTCAGCAGCTTGTGAGTAACGATGTTGCCATCTGGTTTGCGTGCCACAAGATCCGTAAAGGTGCCCCCGCGATCGACCCAGAATTGCCAATCTTCATGTGAGGTTACTGGTGCAGATTTTCCCATAATGCGAGGTCCGGAATTTGTAATTGGAAACTGTTTGATTACACAAGTAGACTAGTTAAAAAAATTTACAATCCTCATTGTTTGAAATCCTTGTTTCACGAAGACCCGGTGGTTTTCGTTCTACTTTCAGGCTTCCCCGTTAGATACGGGTAAAAAACGGTTTCTGGCAACGATGATCCTTCCTGAAAACAAAAGGTAATTGATAAATGTTGACTCAAGAACGGGAAGATTTCGTGCCGGTCTCCCAATCGCCCATCTGGCAACTGGTTCGGTCCTATTACAGGCAAATGGGACTGAAGGCATGGCATACCTCTGCGGTACCGAACTATATTACCACCAATCCATTCATCGCCAGCCGTTACGCGAAAGTCATTGATGGCTTTTTCGCGGATTTTTCGAATTCCCGAAACCTCTATCCGCTGGACAACCCCTTTTATATTCTCGAACTGGGCGCTGGTTCCGGCCGGTTCGGTTATTGTTTTTTGAAACAATTTTTTTCAGAACTTGAGGTGTCTATCAGAGACAACCGACCCTTAGTCTATGTGATGACGGATATCAGCCGGGCCAACATAGATTTCTGGAAAAGCCATCCGCAACTGCAAAGCTTTATCAAAAAGGGCCAGTTGGATTTTGCCTATCTGGATGTCCTGGAGCAGGAGAGTATCAAGTTATTGATCTCCGGCAGGACGCTTGCTGCGGGAACAATCAGGACGCCCATGGCTGTTATTGCGAACTATGTTTTTGACAGTCTTCCCAATGATTTGTTTGAAATCCGAAACGGCAAATTACGGGCGCTACTCGTCCGGTGCAAGATGGATCTCGAAGCCGACGACATTGCAGAAATAGCGCAAACGACGCAAATCGACTATCGCGCTGAAGAATGCAGAAAAGGTTACTATGGAAACAGCGACTGGAATGCCGTTCTTGATGATTACGGTAAGAATGAGAATAACCTTAATTTTGCGATCCCTGTCGGTGGTTTGACGGCGATCGACAAAATGGCGGCTTTGACAACCGGGCCGATGTTTATGCTGGCCAGCGACTTTGGTGACAGTGACATGGTATCCATTCGCGCCTTGCCAAAGAGGCGTATTGCGACCAACGGTTGCTATTCTGTGCGGGTGAATTTCCATGCCGTCTCAAGATATCTGGATCGGGCAGGGAGGCGCTTTTATGCGCCGGGTCATTCAAAATCGTCATTGGAAACGGTTGGCTTGGTGATGAACGCGGGACAAAAAAACCATAAACATCTGTCTTATGCCTTTGAAGCACATATCAAAAATTTTGGCCCGGATGAGTTTTTCATGATGAAGAAAATTGTCGAACGGAACTTCGATAGTCATGATTTTCAACATATAATTGCTCTTTTGCGCATGAGCTGCTGGGACGCGAAAATTTTTAATGGATGCGCACCGGCTTTAAAAGCAAGTCTCGAAACGCTGGACCCATGGCAAAAAACGACGGTTATTGAGGCCCTGCACAATGTGGATGACATGTATTTCAGGTGTGACAACACGGCAGATCCTGCAATTTGGATCAATGAGTTGCTCTTGGCGATGGGGGAAGACGCATCGGCACAGGAAATACAACACAAAAGCGAGACATATGGTCGATATATAGATCAGGTAAATGTTCCCGATCGCCCAACAGGGGATATGGGTTAAGTCGTGGACGGCGTTGTATTTTTTAAATTCAGATAAAAAATTTGAAATGCCATAGTAACAGAATATAAACTGATGGCTGTTATCCCTACATAATCACCAAGGGACTATTTACACGGGAAACGGGGCTCAATGGCACATAAAGGTATTATTCTGGCAGGCGGAACAGGCAGTCGATTGCATCCGCTGACGATCAGCGTAAGTAAACAACTCATGCCGGTCTATGACAAACCGATGATCTATTACCCACTGACTTCTTTGATGCTGGCGGGAATTCGGGACATTCTGATCATTACCACCCCGCAGGAACAGGCCGTCTTCCAACATCTTTTATCCGATGGTAGCCAGTGGGGGCTAAATCTCACTTATGCTGTGCAACCGTCACCGGATGGATTGGCGCAGGCGTTCATTATTGGTGAAAAACATATTGGTGATGACAATTCCGCGCTTATTCTTGGCGACAATATTTTCTATGCAAATATGTTCGAAACCTTGCTGGAAAATGCTCAAAAACGGGAGCATGGGGCGACTATTTTCGGATATCATGTATCGGATCCCACGGCCTATGGTGTCGCGGAATTTGATGCCAGCGGAAAAGTGACAGGGGTCGAGGAAAAGCCCGCACATCCAAAATCCAATATCGCCATCACTGGATTGTATTTTTATGACAATCAGGTCATCGACTTCGCCCGCCATTTGAAACCGAGTGCCCGCGGCGAACTGGAGATTACCGATCTGAATAGATTATATCTCGATCGCGGCGAATTGAGTATGGAAGTGCTTGGCCGCGGCAGCGCATGGCTTGATACGGGGACCTATGATAATCTTCTGGAAGCCTCCCATTTCGTCCAGACAATCGAAAAACGACAAGGCCTCAAAGTGGCCTGTCCGGAAGAAATCGCGTTTCAAAATGGTTATATATCCGCATCGGAACTGGCCGCCCTGGCAGAACCTTTAAGAAAGAGCGGATATGGTGAATATCTACTCTCTCTTCTGAATTAATAGAGAAACCGTATTAATAGGCCGGATTAATAGAGGAATCATATCAATCCGCGTTTCTGTAGGGATTCCACGATAAAGGCCGCCGCATCTTCCGCGCTCATCTTCGCACCATCGATGATGATCTCGGCATTTTCCGGACGCTCATAGGCTGAATCTATACCGGTGAAATTCTTTATTTCGCCGGCTCGCGCTTTTTTATACAGGCCCTTGATATCCCGTTCCTCGCAGATCTCCAGGGGCGTATCGACAAATACCTCTAGAAATTCACCGTCTTCCAGAAGGCCGCGCGCCATCTGACGTTCGCTTCTGAACGGTGAAATAAACGATACAAGGGCGATCAAACCCGCATCAACAAGCAACTTGGATGTTTCGCCAACCCGACGGATATTTTCGACGCGGTCAGCATCGGTAAATCCAAGATCCTTGTTCAGTCCGTGGCGGACATTATCCCCGTCCAGCAAATAGGTATGCTTGTTGAGCGAATGCAGTTTCTTTTCCACCAGATTGGCGATGGTTGACTTCCCCGAACCGGACAGGCCGGTAAACCACAGAACCGAGGCTTTCTGATCTTTCTGTGACGACCGGGCGTCTTTATGAATATCCACCGATTGCCAATGAATATTGTCCGCCCGACGCAGGGCAAAATCGATGGTGCCGGCGCCCACGGTGGCATTTGAAAATCGGTCGATCAGGATAAACGAGCCGGTTTGCCGATTATCCGCATATGGATCAAAGGAAACAGCCTTATCAAGAGTTATATTGCAGATGCCAATTTCATTCAGTGCCAGTGTTTTTGTCGCCACATGCTCCAGAGTATTGACATTTACTTTATACTTCAAGTCACTGATTTTACTGGAAATAAGAGACGTTCCTATTTTAATCAAATAGTTCCGTCCCGGAAGCATTGGCGTGTCATGCATCCAGACCACACGGGCACTGAATTGATCGGCGGTCGCTGGTCGATCCGTCGTCTGGCACAGCACATCGCCGCGGCTGATATCAATTTCATCGGCGAGGGTAAGGGTAACCGCCTGGCCGGCTTGCGCGGTGTCGAGATCACCATCAAGGGTGACAATTCGCGTCACTGTACTCGCTTGTCCTGAAACCGGTTCAACCACCGCATCGCCGGTGCGAACTGTTCCGCTGGCAATGGTGCCGGAAAATCCCCGGAAGTCGAGGTTGGGCCGGTTTACCCATTGAACCGGCAAACGTAATGGCTCTGACGTGACATCCCTGCCAAAATCCACGGTTTCAAGATATTCAAGGATTGTCGGTCCCTGGTACCAGGGCATGGCCGGGCTTAATTCAATCATATTGTCGCCGTTCAAGGCTGAAACAGCAATGGTTTGGATCGTATCGAAATTCAGTTGCCGGGCGAAGGCCTCATAATCGGCCTTAATCTTGGTGTAAATGGTTTCGTCATAGTCCACCAGGTCCATTTTATTGATAGCCAGAACAATTTTCTTGATCCCCAGAAGGGATACAAGATAACTGTGACGCATGGTCTGGGTCAGCATGCCTTTACGGGCATCGACTAGAATGACGGCGAGATCTGCTGTCGACGCGCCGGTCACCATATTTCGCGTATATTGTTCATGACCCGGCGTGTCGGCGACAATGAACTTGCGTTTGTCTGTGGTGAAGAACCGATACGCGACATCAATGGTGATTCCTTGTTCCCGCTCTGCCTGCAGGCCGTCAAGGAGGAGGGCGTAGTCAATATTGCCGCCCTGGGTGCCGATACGTTTGCTTTCAGCCGTTAATGTTGCCAGCTGATCCTCAAACAGAAGTTTGGTATCCCACAGTAACCTGCCAATAAAGGTACTTTTACCATCATCGACGCTGCCGCAGGTTATAAACCGCAACAGATCCTTTTGTTCCTGGGTTTTGAGATAAGCGTCAATTTCTGTTTTGGCTGTTTCTGGTAAAGTCGTCATTAGAAATAGCCTTCCTGTTTTTTCTTTTCCATGGATCCGGCCTGGTCTTTATCAATAAGTCGGCCCTGTCGCTCCGACGTCGTTGCGACGAGCATTTCCTGTATGATTTCCGGAAGCGTTGTCGCGGTGGACTCAATTGCACCCGTTAAAGGGTAGCAACCGAGGGTCCTGAATCGGATGGATTTCTTCTGCGGTGTTTCGCCTGGCTCCAATGGCAAACGGTCATCATCAACCATCAGCAGCATGCCATCACGCTCGACGACCGGGCGTTCTGCCGCAAAATACAGGGGCACAATGGGAATGTTTTCACGGTAGATATATTGCCAGATATCAAGCTCGGTCCAGTTCGACAAAGGAAAAGCACGGATGCTTTCACCAGAGCGGACCCGACCGTTATAGAGTGACCATAATTCTGGCCGTTGATTTTTCGGGTCCCAGCGGTGGTTCTCACTGCGAAATGAAAAAACGCGCTCCTTTGCCCGGGACGCTTCTTCGTCGCGCCGGGCGCCCCCAAATGCGGCATCAAATTTATATTCGTCCAGCGCCTGTTTGAGCGCCTCGGTTTTCATAATATCCGTATGAAGAGCTGAGCCATGGGTAAAGGGTCCGATTCCCTGGGCCACTCCCTCTGGATTAATATGCACAAGAAGGTCCAGATCGTATTCTTTTACCATCTTCTCACGAAAGGCGATCATCTCCTTGAATTTCCAGGTCGTATCCACATGCAATAAGGGAAATGGGATAGGCGAGGGGTAAAAAGCTTTGCGCGCCAGATGCAAAAGAACCGCAGAATCCTTGCCAATGGAATACATCATGACCGGCCGCTCGAATTCCGAGACAACTTCTCGAAAGATCTGAATGCTTTCGGCTTCCAGCTGCTGAAGATGGGTCAGATGTGACGTCATGGTAAGAACTCGTTTCTTTCTTCTCTTTAGTGGCCTGATGCGGACCGGAACGCAAGGGATTAACGAAAAATCAATGCGATAACAAGCGTTAACCGCCTTTAAATACAAATAAAATTGTAAATAATTATTATTAATAAAAAAAATTGTTAAATTATAGATAAGCTGTCGCCCAACAATTACAATACAGCCATGGATTGGATGCCGAATGTATCGTTCCGATACGAACTACTGACGGCTTCGCAATAGGAAAAGCGGAAAACCATTGAATGCGACCGTTTCAACCCGTATTATGCGACGCAGCAACATCGATGAGACGCAAGACATCATTTACTTCTCTGCTTTGTAACATTTAATGCGGGAGGATATTTTTATCGAGAGTGATTTTGCCTATACGGATACCAAGCTCGCGTGTCCGGAATGCGATCTTGTGCATGCTATTGCAGACATAAAGGAAGGTGAGCAGGGACGTTGTATCAGGTGCGGCGCGCTGCTATTTGTCCGGCATAGAAATAGCCTTGATAGAGCTCTGGCTTTTGCGATAACCGGACTTCTATTCTTTATTCTGGCGAATATGTTCCCACTTTTGACGTTTGAACTGGATGGGCGGTCACAATCCAACCGGTTGATTGACGGTGCAATTGCCTTTTTGGATGAGGGTTATTGGGAATTGGGGATCGTTGTCTTTGTCTCAAGTGTCCTTGCTCCCATGATGGTTCTCGTCGTCCTGGTATCGCTCTTGCTCCCGTTACGACTGAACCGCTTGCCGGTTCTACCGCAATTTCAAATTCGGATGCTCATGCATCTCCGGCCATGGGCAATGTCGGAAATCTTTATTTTGGGAATAATCGTTGCCTTCGTGAAATTAAGCGATTTTGCCGAAGTTAGTATTGGACTATCACTTTTCGCGTTCATCCTGATGGTGGCCGCTACCGTGATGGCCTATCTTACCCTGGATGATGAAGCCCTCTGGTCACGGCTGGATGAAGTAAAATCATGACTGAGAAATTTGTTACAGCACAGTCGATCGACGCGGTTTCCTGCCCTCTTTGCAATTTACTGGTTTCAAATTCCTATCGACGAACGAAATCCAATCACTGCCCCCGTTGCGACGGTGAACTTAGTTCACGGAAAAAAAATAGCCTTAACCGGACATGGGCCTTGTTGATTACCGCTTCGATTTTGTATGTTCCGGCAAATATTTACCCGATTTTGACCCTTGTATCCTTCGGGAAATCGACAACGAATACGATTGTCGGCGGGGTCCTCGAACTGATGGATGCCGGTCAATGGACAATTGCTGCAATTGTTTTTATTGCCAGTGTACTGGTACCGATTTTCAAGATTGTCGCCTTGTTCTTTCTCGTCATTTCGGTCCAGTTTAATTTTAAGTGGCAGCCGAAGAGGCGGGCTGTTTTGTACCGGTTTACGGAGTTTATCGGGCGGTGGTCGATGATTGATATATTTATGATTTCTATCCTCATTGCCCTTGTTAAATTACAGGCCATTGCTACGGTAGAAGCTGGCGCCGGCGCAATTGCCTTTGCCGCAGTTGTTATCATTACTATGTTTGCCGCCATGACGTTTGATCCGCGTTTGATTTGGGATAAGTTGGGGGAAAAAGTATGAGCGAAGAAAGTAACTTGGACGTACCGCAAGCCAAGATTCGCCGTGGATACGGAAGTCTGCTCAGTATCTGGCTGGTCCCAATTATCGCCCTTGCGGTCGCCGCCTTTTTAATTGTCAAAACCGTTGTTGAGCAAGGAACCGAGATTACCGTTATCTTTGAAAATGCGGAAGGAATGACGCCCGGGAAAACCAATCTCAAATTCAAGGACGTGAATATTGGCCTATTAAAGCGGATCGATATTCTGGATGACGAAAAAGGTGTGAGCGTGGTTATCGATATCAACCGTGAAGCGGACAAGTATCTAACGGATACTGCCCGGTTCTGGGTTGTCTCTCCGTCGATCGGATTGCAGGGCATTACCGGCCTGGAAACAATTTTGTCAGGATCCTTTATCGAGATTGATCCTGGAAAAGGGGGCGAACGCAAAAAGGAATTTGAAGGATTGGCGACGCCGCCTGTCATTACGTCCAACGACAAGGGTACAGAATATGTTCTGTCGACCAAGAGTTTGGGCAATATCGGGCGCGGAACACCGGTTGTCTACAAAGGCTTGAGGGTCGGTACCGTCCTCGGCTACCGCCTTGCCAAGGATAATCAGTCTATTGATGTTTATACTTTTGTGAAGGCGCCGTTTGACGCCCTCGTGCTGGAAGGAACCAATTTCTGGAATGCCGGCGGTGTTAATATTAGTGTCTCAACCTCCGGTATCGAGGTTGGTGCTGAATCACTCCAGTCGTTGCTCACGGGCGCGGTCGAATTCGATACCCAATCCATCTATAAAAGTACCTGGAAAGCCGAGAGCGGACATAAATTCAAGCTTTATAAGAATCTTAAGGCCAAGGAAGATGCCAAATATACGGAAAAGGCAGATTACGTTTTGTATTTTGCTGGATCCGTCAGTGGCCTTGCTGTGGGGGCACCTGTCGAGTTTCGCGGTATTCGAATTGGTACCGTAAAAGAAATCACCCTGGAAATTGATGAAGAAAATAAAAAATACCATATTCCGGTTTTGATTGAGATTGAGCCACAAAGGATCACTCTTACCGATGCGGGGAAAAGGTTGTTGTCAGTCGTCGAAGCAGGCAACCTGCGCAAGAAGATCATTGAAAATCTCATCATGCGGGGCCTGAAAGGCAAGTTGAAGTCGGCAAATTTCCTGACCGGACAGTTGATTGTTGATCTTGTGTTGGCACCAGAAACAAAAGCCGTCTTTCTGGCAACCAGTGACCGATATCCTGAAATTCCGACGGTGCCGGCAGACATCGAGAAAATCACCACTTCTGTCGCGCAACTCGTTGAAAAATTCAGTAAATTACCGATTGAGGAACTCGGTCGGAAATTGACGGACACTGTTGGCGGAATTGACAAATTCATCAACTCCGGAGAGTTACAGGCGACCATTTCTGAATACCGGAAACTGGCTGTTGCCGTTCGTAAAGTCGCGGAAAGTGTTGACGAGAAGACTCTTCCGCAAATCGGCATGACGCTCGATGAAACCCAGAACGCCATCAAGAAAATTGATGCGACTCTGGTGTCGGCGGAGAAAATGTTCAGCTCGGCAAATAGTCTGATTGCTGATGGGTCGCCGTTCAAATATGATTTGACCGTGATGCTTCAGGAATTGTCCGCTGCAAGCAGGGCGGTTCGCGGGTTGGCTGAATTTCTGGAACGGAATCCAAGCGCCTTGATTAGCGGGAAAAGATAATGAGAATGATCGAAATCTGGAGGGGCCGTATCATGAGAAAACTACTGGCAGTTATTGGGCTGGTTGCAATGACGAGCGCGTGCGCTGGATTGCCCGGATCGGCTCCGACAAATTTTTACGTTATAAAGCCTGCCGTCGGTCTGACGCCAGATGCCGCGGCAAACAACCTGCCTGAGGGCATTAATGTTGGCATAGGACCTATCCAAATTCCTGGCTATGCGGATCGCTCCCAGATAATTACCTTTGATGCGGGATCACGGGTGACGGTTGCTGATTTTGACCATTGGGCGGCGCCGCTCGGCGATACGATCAAGCGCATTTCCAGTGCGAATGTCGCGGCCTTGATGGGCGAAGAAAAAGTTTTCCCTTATCCAGCTGATTTCCGGCCCGATCAACGCTCGCTGCAGATTGCCCTGGAAATCGTTGATATCGGGCAATTTGAAGATGGCCGGGCTTGGGTTAATGCGCGCTGGCACGTAAAACGCCTGTATGACAATCAAGTCGCGACGCGTGGTTCTGGAAGTTATGAAGAACAGACGACCGCAGGTAACTATGACAGTTATGCCGAAGGGCTGAGTGTAATTTTCGGCCGTCTCGCAAAAGATTTGGTCGCTTCTTTAGACAAAGTCCAGTTTCAACCGGCGACAAACTAACTGTGTAGATCTTCTACGCGTAACGCGATTTTCTTCATATTGGAATAAATGGATGTCTAAACCTAACGTCCTTTTCATAACCATCGACCAGTGGCGCGCCGACAGTCTGGGCGCAACGGGCGATGCCGTTATAAAAACGCCGGTTCTGGATAGTTTATGTCGCGATGGCGTCGCCTTCCTCAACCATTATAGCTGCTCCGCGCCGTGCGGGCCTTCCCGGGCGACATTGCTGACCGGAATGTATCCAAGTAATCATCGATCCATCCTCAACGGGACGCCGCTCAACGGCAACCTGACGAATATAGCCTTTGAAGCCAGAAAATCCGGGTATGACCCTGTTTTGTTCGGCTATACGGATACAACGCCTGATCCGCGGGTGCTCGGTGCATCAGATCCGGCCTTTCGCACCTATGAAGGGGTTCTGCCGGGATTTACGGTCGGTATGAATATTACTTCAGACTGTGAACCCTGGCTTACATATCTCAGGGACAAGGGCTACTCAGTACAGGGGGAAGGATACGACATTTATTATCCCGACCCAGAATTCGACGTTCCGACCGGACGGCATTCGACATATGCACCCGCTGGCTTTAAAGGAAAAGACAGCGAGACAGCCTGGCTGACGGACTATGCTCTGAAGCAATTACAGGCTGAAGGCGACGATCCCTTCTTTCACCATGTTTCCTATTTACGGCCGCATCCACCTTTTATCGCAATCCCGGAATTACACGATTTGTACCAGCCCGAGCAGATGAAAGAGCCCATTCGGTCGCGTAGCCTGCAAGAAATGGCGGATCAGCATCCGTTCCTTGATTTCGCCTATCAAAAAGTCAGGCAGGAAGATTATTTCATGCAAGGGGAAGGTTTGACAGCTGATCTCGATGTTGACGAAGTTTTGCAAATCCGCGCAATTTATAAAGCGCTGGTGACAGAAGCAGATCAGAATATTGGCCGTCTTATTTCAGCCTTGAAGGATAGCGGTGACTATGACGATACCCTGATTGTCGTCACCACAGATCATGGCGAGCAGCTGGGGGATCATTATCTGTTCGGCAAGCTCGGCTTTTATGACCAGAGTTTTCATATTCCATTGATCATCAAACCGCCGGCAAGCTGGGGGATCAACACAGGGGAAACCGTTTCTGCGTTCACCGAGTCTGTCA